>Ga0078972_1007342_pt1 | contig 24629 bp, 27 predicted proteins | sample YelNatPaOPGAMG01_FD_67568 | JGI IMG/M metagenome (GOLD analysis project Ga0078972, IMG submission 67568) | Hot spring thermophilic microbial communities from Obsidian Pool, Yellowstone National Park, USA - OP-RAMG-01 (SPADES assembly) (version 2) | ecosystem: Environmental > Aquatic > Thermal...
TCGGTTCTTTATTAACCTATCTCGTAAATGTCCTCCCTCTATGGATTCTTCTTCCGAGTGGGCAAGAAGAATTACGGAGCTGGCATGGATTACGGCTCACTTGAGGTCTGCCGTTGGCAGGGATTCTTACACAAAGCAGTTACAGTATGTGCCCATTCCTGAACCAGGATTTAGACTCAATAAACAATTGACTCAGCTTGCGATAGCCTTAGCTTTCGTTCAGGGAAAGAAGGAAGTAGACGATGAAGTATTTGCTTTAATTCGTAAAGTGTGCAGGAACTGTATGCACTCTTTCAGATATAAAATACTTAACTGTATCTGGGAGCATACAGAGGACAGGGAAGCAGAATTGAGCATTGGTGAGATAGCTGCTTTCTGTAAGATTCCCCCTAATATAGTCTATACAGTAGTAGAAGAACTAAACCTATTGGGTATTATTAAGACTATTATGGACAAGAAAAGTGCATATTCGGTATATAAAGTAGCACTGAAGGATTTAGCTTACAAATACATAAAGTCAACTAAACTATTAGATTAATAAATTATTAGATTAATAAACTATTAGACTAAGGAGGGAAAGTATGATTGTAAAGACTTTTAGAGTAAGTAAAAATCAACAGCAGGACGAAACTAAGAATAAGTATAAACTAATAGACAACCAGCAGTTTCTTCTACTTCCTATTGGTGACGTTCACTATGGAGCGCCACACTTTCCTCAAGAGAAGTTTGTCAAGCATCTCAAATGGGGTATGGAAGCAGGTGGTTACTTCCTTGGGATGGGAGACTATATGGATTTTACTTCCGAATCCCAGAGAAAGATTGTCATGCCCCTCAGAGAAGAAACCAAGAAATTTATTGACGAAATGGTTATGACCAAAGTAAGAGAGTTTCTGGACATAATCTCTTTTACCAAAGGCAGATGGCTTGGCTTCATCGAGGGTCATCACTACTGGATAATGGAAAACGGCCTTTCTTCTGACCAAGTCCTGGCTCGAGAAATGGAAACAGACTTCTTGGGCGTCAATTGTCTATTGACTATACTTCCTCCACAGAACAATAAGCACATGGCTACTGCTTCAGTTGGCATCTATGCGCACCATGGAGTTGGGGCATACCGTACTGAGGGTGCTCATTTAAATAGACTTGTAGACCAGCTTAGAACTGTTAATGCCGATGTCTACATTATGGGTCATACTCATGCTAAGATGGCCGATACTTTCGATGTCATGGAACGGTGTCCAGACGGTACACTATACAGAAGAAACAAGACCATACTCCGTACTGGAGGATGGCTATCTGCTTATGACAATGTTGTTGACATTAAGAATATGCCTTCAGATGCTACACATGATAAGTACTTGACTTCGTATGTAGAGCGTAAAGCATATCCACCAAGTACCTTAGGTGCGCCAGCTATAGCTATTGCTTATGAGAAAATACCTGGTACTGAGTATTGGAAACCAATAATACACAGTGCAATATGAAAAATACTACCGAAATACGCTTATTTTGCGGTAAGGTAACGAAAAACTAAATTACAAACTAAAAAGGAGGTAAAAACCATGGAGTGCAAAGTCGTTTTAGAAGGAATTACACCAATGTTGCAGAATAGGAAAGTACTGGAGAAGGCAGAAACGATGAAAAAACACTGGGACCCAGACGCGGAAGCAAGGAAAGCGCTACACACTGATGCGGAGGGTAGACCGATAGTACCTGAAGAGTACCTGCGGAAGATGTTCGTTGAGGTAGTCAAAGGACTTAAACTTCCCAGCAACAAGAAGCTTGCTCTTAAAGAGGCAGTACCGTCAGACCTGCAGATCATCCCAAGTCAGATACCAATTGAACCTGGTAACTGGGTCGTTGACATTAGACCAGTAAACATCCGTGGCAATAGTATCCTACGTGCCCGACCAAGATTCGATGAGTGGAAAATAAGCTTCACAATTAAGTGGGAACCACAATACTTGGGGAAAGATTTTCCCGAAACGATTCTTCGGCCGTTGCTTGAACGAGCTGGTATTAGTAAGGGGTTGGGAGACTACAGGCCAGGAAAAGGACCTGGAACTTACGGAAGATTTAGAATCGTCTCTATTCAGTAACGGTATTAAATGAAGTTTAATAGAGTGGATGGGATAGGGTGGGGCAAGGTGTAGTTTGGTTGGGTATGGCAAGGCTTGGTATGGCGGGGTAAGGCAAGGACTCTATTATTACTACATACTTTATAGTACTGAACTGTTGAGGTAGGGTCAGGTGGGGTAGGGTCGGGTGGGGTGCGGTTCGGCAAGGCAGGGCAGGGTACGGCTACTAACTTCTGGAGGTGTTAATGACAACAGTAGTTCCTAAAGTTAATAGACCTTTAGAGTGGACTTGGAAGTTTCCCAATGACTTTATACTCGTTATTGATACAAGAGAGCAACAGCCCTTGTTTAAGAGGCCACCCAAGGGTTTGGTTATTGTCAGAGACAAGCTTGATATTGGAGACTATTCTATCAGGGGCTTTGAACAGCAAATAGCCGTAGAGCGGAAAAGGATTGAAGAGCTGTATCGTTGTGCTACCGTAGAAAGAGAAGACTTTAAAGACAAGCTTGAAGTAATGAGCAGTTTAGAACGAAAGTGGCTGTTCATTGAAGGCACTGTAGACGACTTATTCTCTTGGCAGATACATACTGACGTACATCCTAACATTATTAGAGGGTTCTTAGCATCAGTGCAGATAAAGCTGAATATTCCTGTTGTGGTAGGTAGTAGGACAGACTTACAGCACTTGATGCTGGACTTGTTTGTTAAGTATTTTAACTGGAAAAGAAAGGAGAAGTAGAGTGTTAATTCTAATCTACTTACTAATTAGTATAGTATTAACTTGTATAATACTAATAGAAGTGTTTAATAGACTAGTAAAGAGTAATAAAAAGAACAGCAGTAACAATAAGGAGGGGGAATAGAATGTCAACTCTCGATTATATTCTAATCTACTTGTTAGGTATGTGGACTGTAATGTTTATAGAAATAATTATTATCTTAATAAAAATCAGAAGGATGAAGAACAGCAGTAAGAAAAGTAATCTCTGGTATCTGAGGTAGCTACTGCGTACGCTGGACCATTCGCTGGACTATTTGACTATACTTCTTATCTACTCTCTCAATAATCGGAAACTGCTGTTTGTATCTTTGCCCAATATCTATCCTATACTGTTTGTTAGACAATATAAGTTTACCAAGTTCAGAGTATGCTTTAGCCAATGCTTCATCTACTGTAGGAGCTACCTCTACAAGTGTAGCAATAATTCCGTCTACTCCAGCCGTAACAAGATTACCAGACTTCTTGTCTAACTGTACATCCCCCCAAAAGAACTTAGTATAGTCAATAGCACCACCAATATACTCATGTTTGGGAACAACACCATCCTTGCCTCTGGGAATAGTAATAACAACAGCTACTGATATAAGGGGCATTACAGGAAGAGCGTCCAGTTTACCCATTCCCCAATTCCAGAATACTTCTGATATAGAAGCACCAGAAGCTTGTATTAAAGAACAGAGATTCTCTATTCCAGCATAACCGAATCTGGCACAGTATTCTAAAGCATACAGTCTATTCTCTTCTGGTACATAAATAGTATTGATGTCAAGTGTACCAGTATAGTCTTCTTTGACTAAATCCATTTCTAATTTCTTCAAAGTATGATCATACATGTAAGAATTAGGATGCCATACCCAGACAACATTACCCGCACAATTACCACACCAAAATGGTTGGCCATTTCTTCTTACATAAATTGTATGATGGGGAGGAACTTCTACACAATATACATAGCCATTGTATTCAACAAATTCTTTTGAGGCTTTCCTAAGATTTACTGTAGTTCTTCTATGTTCTATTACTTCATACTGCAAATGCCTTATTATACCCCTGTGAGGAAGATTAGCTGGTTTACCTATTCTATTCCTAATAAAAATAGATGCAAAACTGCCACACTTTAAGAATATCTCTTGTAAATCATCTGCCATTCTCTTTGAACTTGTATAGATTATTCTTGTTCCATTCTTTAAGAAGATTCCATCACCCAACGTATAAAAATCTAAAAATAAGTTAAGTAATTCGGGAGATAGTTCTTTTATTTCTTGGGGAATATATTTCTGGTAACTCTTACCAAATTGAATTAGATATCTTCCGAGATGTTCTGACATTGTTGTCCAGGATGTTTTTTCTCTTGTCCAGGACAAGGGAAGTGAATTCAGGACCTCACTCATTATTTCGTTATTGGATTTTTGACTTATTCCTATTCTATATTGTGCTTTTGCTTTTTTATTTATCCATCCCTCTGACAAAAATAATCCCATAAACTTCACCCATTTGTCAATAGGAATGGGAGGTAATATCTTACTATGAGGATTTAGATTATCATCACCAACTATTGGAATTTCAAAGAATTGGGGAGTTTTCCCTTTCCACTTGGCGGTTCTGGGAATAGAAAAATGACTTTGAAGAGGAATTTGAGATGCTAATCTAAATGATAATTCCTTTTTTTTGTAGTCTGGGGAAATCCACCCTACCATATTATGATTGTCTGTTACAAGTATATCGATAGAATATCCCTTCCAATGAATCAAGGGACGACTCCAAAGTTGCTTAATTGTTTTCTTAACTGGAAACCAATCAGCATAATAAGTAAGGGGATTCATGCTTAAAACTAACTCACCCTCAGCAACATCTGCTATAGATTTCCAACCATTTTGAGTAAGAATCTCTGTATCAGCAGTAAAACAGCCCACTGTCGGTCCCAATGTCCCCGTCATTAGTTTCTTTTCTTCCATAGTAGCATTGGGCGGTGGTATAAGTGCCCCCCTGTAATACCATCCTTCTGTAGATATCTCAATACCTTCCACCACTTTCTGTAAAATAAACTCTGCCCCCTTAGACAAGTGCTCCAGCCTTTCCAAATGGTACAGTAAATCAGCATTACCTTCGTCCTGACTTACGTAAGTAGCTTCTGATGGTAATGTACCAGATGGCTTAAATACTAACCTACCAGGATAGTCTTTAATAAACTCTATCGCTTCGTTATAATCTGTAAATGTCCAAGTTTCTGGTATGTTAATACCGTGCTGCTGTGTCCATTCCATAGCAAAAGCACGGTCTAACTCCAGACGGTCATTAAACCTACCAGCACCAATAACAGCAAAACCAGCATCCTTAAGCCTATCAGCCTCTTCCCCTCTACTGACTTGATCATAGATAACAACAGTATCTCTGTCTATCTTACTCTGCCAATTGTCATGGTAGAATTTCAATAGACCCTTATACTGTTCTCGGGCATTTTCTTCTGTTTCAGCTATAGAGCAAGTAACTTCAGCAACACCCTCTTGCTGACACTTATAAGCTACTGATAAAATACTTCCATCTACACTTCTAAAATGTAGTTTCATCGTTACTTGGGTGATTTAAGAATGTCGTCTAACTCTTCTTTGGTTAATGGACGTCCCTTGTTGATCATTAACCTTCTAACATCGTCCAATTTGCCCCTTGTTTCTATTGCCAAATATCTTCTCTGCATTTCCAAATTGACTGGCTCAAAAGTAATACCAGTAAAATAACTTAACCATTTCCAGGGTTCTCTTTCTGTGGATAGTCGAGTGGGTTGGGGATTTAATCTTCCCAGTTCACTGAGAAATGGAAAGGCCGTATCAATAGCATGTTTCACCCTTGCTCTCATACCAAGAATCTTCTGACCTGGATTCTGGGGATCTGGAATTGGTTCTAACCCTAAAACTTTTTGAGTTGCATGTGGTAACCAAGTAGCCCAAAACGGAGCTGGAACCATCTTGCCAACAGGCTTCTCTAAGGGAGATATATCTGGAAAGGTTTTAACATTGGTTAATATTTCAGCTACTGCCTTTGCTGGAGTTAACCAAGAAAGCCAGTTTCTAATATCTAAGAATCTATTAAGATCAGTATATGGTAAATCAACATAGTAATATACAGGATGTTTTACTCCAGTTGCTGGATCAGTAGCTGTAAATGGTGTTTTACCATACATCATATCTACCATGTATTGGGGCTTAAGTCTTTTTTCTTCCGGTGTTTCCATTATCATCTTATCAAACATGTCTAAAGTCTTCTTCACAGTAGCATACTTCCCCGGCTGTTCAAGAATAGACACAATCTGTAATGGTATATTTCCTCTTAGCCAGCTGTAGAACGGAATAATACGTCTCATGACGTTTTCTTCGAATGGAGTCCTTTCTCCATAGTGGAAGAGATATTTACCAACTTTAGCCCACGCCGATTCTATATTCCCTCCCTTAATCAACTCATCAATAGCAAGAGCATATCGAGCATTAGTCTCTAATCCAGCGCCAAAACTTCTTGCTTTCTCAACCGCCCAGTTCAATATTGTAGAAGATAAAGACTGCTTTTTAATAACTTTTTCTAATTCTTCTGGAGTATGATGCTTTACGTCAGAAGCAAGCCATCCAGAACCCAATCCCTTCTCTTCAAACATCTTCTTTAAATCTTTATAGAGTAACTTTTCTCCACTCTTGGTGATGATATACCCTTCTGTTCCCTTCTGAACATTAAGTGCTTGTTCTAATCTCTTGGGTAAATCTATAGGTGATACACCACCAAGCCACATGTTAAACCAGTTGCTGAGTTCATTACGGAGGTGGAATGGTAATCTTACTACAGTAGCCATGGTCTTCCAAGGACCAAGTATCTGATCGTAGAATTTCAGAATATCTCTTGTTGCAGGATCGCCAATAAATACTTTCTGTATCTTGTTTAAATCATCAGCAATAGACTTAGGAAGAACATACGCGGGGACTTTTTTACTAATAGCCGCTACATTAATATCGGGAGCTACACTTGATAAAGTATCAAAAAACTTAGCAGCATCCACCAACTCCCCAGTTTCAGCAGAAAGAAGGTCAGTTACCTTAGATACTTGCTGTCTTATTTTATTAACAGCATCTACACTATATCCTTCTACGGGGAAAAATCGTAAAGCTCCCTTGGGAAGATAAACTCCCTCATTAGCCAACTCAAGCATTGGCTTCAACTTAGAAATCTCAGCAGCAGATATTCTTCTACCAAAGTTCTCTAAAGTTTGATCAACAAAATGCTTTCTGGCCAGGAATATATTCTGCTCATGAGTAGCTAATCCTAGTAATTTAGCGGCATCTTTTTCGGGTATCAAATCTGGTCGATTCATTACCCTAGCATAGTCTTCAGCTTCAAATATATCCCTGAATGATTTATGCTTAAGAGTAAATGGCTTTTGTTGTTTTTCAAGAAAATTAGGAATAATATTCTCATTAAGTAGTTTAGTCTTACCAGCATAGTATCCAGGAAGATAAGTATTCCGATGCTGTAAAAATGTCTCCATGTCCATTAATCCTTCCTTAACATAAGTAAGACCAATCTCATCAAGCTTCTGAACCAATACATCAAGCTTGGCTTTTAGATGCCCGGGAAGGTTGCCAACTTCCTCTGGATGCGTTCTGGCAAAAGAAATAGCAACTCGTTCTTCAGGAGTCGTCCCCTTAGCAAACTCCTTGACTAATTTAATAGTCTTAGATTTTTGAGCTTCAAGTTCCGCCTTAGCAAACACTTTACTCATGTAGTATTCTTTAGGTAGTCCGTAACCAGGAACAAATGCTCTACCCAAGACATCTACTGCTGGCTTTAGTGCTGTTCCTACTTTCTCAGCTCCAGGAAGTTTAGCAACAAGACCAGCAGCAGCCTTAATACCTTTTAGGGGAGCACCAAACGGAATATAAGTAGTGGGATCAAGTCCTATATCTAAAGCCGTTCCTATAATTTCGGGATATGGTAATCCCATATCTTTGGCAATGTCCATGAATGTACCCTTCTGCCCCCCAGTAAGCCCCTTCCAGGCTGCAGAAGCAATGTCTGATCTTCCCTCTAATAGTGCTCTGGCTACATTAGCTGAAGCATACTGGCCCCTTTGCAAGACGTCGAATATCTTGGTAAGAGGAGCTGTCCATTTAGTTTGTCTTTCCTCTTCTGATATTCCTGGTAATATTGCCCCCTCGGGAACCTTAATCCTATCGAACCATTTAGAGATGTCATCCTCTGTTGGTATCGGTCTTGATGTAGAAGTTGTAATTCCGGCAGTAATCTTACCTTCTGGTTGAGGAATCTTGATTGTAGAAAACCATTTGGTTATATCTTCATCAGGAATAGTCATATTTGCACCTAATATGGATAGTAAGTTTCTGATTCACCCTTACGTCGTCTGGGTTTAGGCATCAGATACTTCTTATATATACTCTTAAGTCCTTCTCCTATCTCTGAAATAGTAGGTATCTTACCTGGAACTGCCGTAGTGGTTGTAGCTTTCTCGGTAAGAATGCTGTTTATCTCACTTGCAATCTCAGCGGGAGTAAACAAATTAATAATACTATATGATGGATGATGGACAGGAATAGAAGTCAATTTTTTTATAATATCTGCTGGACTTTTTACACCCTTCTTAATTTGCTCTTCAACGTAACCTCTTAATTGAGGGCGAGCAAAATCTTTTATCTTACTCTTCTCCAATTTATATAATGGTAGGTTTTCACCAAATTTATCTAAGAATAATTTGTTTGCCTCCAGTATAATGTTATAATAATCCTCAAAATATTTTGGTGTTGGAGCCACTCCAGGCATAATACCATGTCTTTTGTCCAATTCTGTTATCTGTCTATTTACGGTTGAAATAATATCCTGCTTGGCTTGATGTAAGGTTTCTGCTTCTCTAGCGGAAGGAGCAGGAAGGGCAGTACCTACATATTGTGGCATTTTCCCTCTTTCACCTTCCAGGAAAATATCATGTCCACCAGGTTTAGTTAAACTAGGAATAACTTGGAATTTTCTTTGGGGGAGTTGTGCCTGCTTTTCATAAACAACTCTGCCAGATTCATCTACCTTAACAAGACCAGCTTTCTGACCACGGAGATAGATATCTTGCTCAGCAGGAGTAAGCTTGGAGATGTCTTTGCCTAAGATACCAGGAACAAGGCCACTAAGTTCTTTAATTTCTAATTCTGTTGGCGTCGGAAAATGAACATCAGGAAGAGCTGGCTTCTTGATGAAACCCTCAAGTTTTCCAATAGCTACATCCACAGGATCATCTTTATAATAGATCTGTTCCAGTTTTTCTTTTATCTCTAAGTCCGTTAATGGTCTTAAAACACCAGTTTGTGGATCTTTGATGTAACCACCACGTAAAATAGACATCGCCTGACCATAAGCAGTACGGAATTTTCTCTCATCCTCAAGCACCCTTTTTACTACATCTCTGCGTTCTTGAAAGGTTTCCCGAATTTCCAGTTCTTCTTTTTTAGCTGGAGACATCGTTAAACCAAGTTGTCCATATACTACTTGCTCAATTTTATCTGCTGGTAACTGTGCCAGAATGTTAGCTCTCATCTCTTCAAATTTACGCATTGCTTTTTGGGCACGTTCTTCCGTTGTTTCCGCTCTCGGCATAACTTCTACTGGAGGCGCAGGTGCAGGAGTACCAGTTATACTTCTTAAAATTCTGGACATTACTCCCTCGGACGGCATCTGAGGAGTCCAGGTAGGTATAAGTTCTCCAGTCTGCGGACTGACAATCCCACCAGGACGTCTGTAAAGCTCTGTCGGCTGAACAGAGGACATTGGTAATCCACCAGCTTCACTCTCTTCGGGAGTAACTGTAAAAGTCTTAGGTACTGGTTGAGTGATATCCCAGCCACGTAATCTGGCAGCACGCATAACAGCTTCTCTGCCATATTTCTTCCCCGCTTCTATGGGACCAGTCTCCTCAATTTCTTTAGCTACTGGTTCTGTAACTTTTTGCATCAATGGAATTGCCTGCATTAATGTATTCAACTTCATTTGCTGAACTTGAGTAAGATACCGCATTATCTCTTCCAGAGTCTTTCCCCAAGTTTCAGCAGTCGTTTCACCTCTAGGAATATAAGTTATTGGCATTATAAACCTCCAGTTACGCTAATGTAAGTCCAAGAGCTTTTATTAACAATGGAATCATTTGAGATGTTTGGTAACCACCATATGCAGTTGCACCAGCCATAGCAAAAGGAGCTAATTGTTGCAGAGCGGTGGGAGCTTCAGGAGTAGCCAAATACTGCGCTTGTGGTGTTCCAATTAGACTCTGCACAAAACTCAACCAAGGATATGTTCCCGTAGTCTGTAATCCTTGGCCTAACTGTAGTGCCGTAGCTAACTGCTGTGCTTGTGTTTCTGCTGGCCAAGTAGCTGCTCCATAAGCCATCGGAATATATTGACCTATTCTACCCGCTGCAGCTTCCCAAGCCATCTGCTGTTGAGCAGCCTGTTGTGCTGCCTGCTGAATAGCAGCCTGTTTCCTGGCTTGCGCTGCCTCATAAGACTGCTGACCAACACCAGTCAGGTACTTCAGGAAGTCTGCTGTAGTACCAGCAGCAGCCTGCCCTAAGTATTGAGCACCAGCACTTCCTCTTAATCCTCCCTGCATACTTGCCGATTCTTTAGCTTGAGCAAGAGCAGCATCTAAAGCAGCCTGGTATGCAGGATAAGCTCCTAAGAATGCTGGAGTTAAACTGTACGGTGCTCCAGTAGCAGCCATTTGGTACTGTGCCATTTGAGCAATCGGGTCAAGTTGCCCAGCATAAGGATACATGTAACCAGTCTCTACTCCAGTTTGAATAGCTCTTTCTGCTGCCGTGGGATACTGCATCTGCTGTTGTGCCCTGAGTAGATTCTCGTACATGTTAGTATAAGTACCAGCATAAGGGGAAGGAGTGAGAGCAGCCCCTGGTTTGCCTGGCGTTCCTTCTATCCATCTCGTTGTCGGTTGGGCACTTTCATCGCCATAGTAGACGGTTTCATAGCGTCCAGGAGTACCAGGAGTACCACCGAGGAATTGTCCCAATTGTGTTGCTAAAGCACTGAACTCTTGAGGAATGGGAGACTTCTCAACTACTTGAGTACCTCCGCCACCAAAACATAAAGCAACATCCCCGTCATAGTTATAAGAGTCTTCTTCTATAATACTATTGTCTTTAAGACTTATTACTACTCTTGTGTATACCTTCATTGACGTTGACATTGAAGACTTCCTCCTTAAGTATACCAAAGATGATACTGTTAAGATACTTTCCCTTGAATAAGAAGCTGTTTCTCAATACTCCTTCCTGCTTGAACCCCAAAGACTTAATAAACTTAATAGCTACTCTGGATGTCTCTACAATAACAATAGTAGCTCGTTCAAGTTTAAAATGATAGAATAACCACTTGAGAGCAGCCAAACACTCTGCCTGTCTTCCCCTAAACCTCCGATCCCAGAAAGTAAGATGTATTTCACAATTACCACCTGGTTGTATTCCCCTTATTCTTGCCAAACCATAGTCTCCGCACTGTAGAAATAGATTATCTGGGTCAAGAAACAGGGAAATAAAGTACTTAAAGTTTCCCCGTTTGAAGTCGTCAAACAGAATGGGGAACTTGTTCATTTCCCACCAGGCTCTGGTAATATTCTCTTTAGTAGCAGCAAAATTCTGCCAGCCAGCAGGTAAGGGGTAGGGATCATGGTCTACAGTCATACCCGTACCTCATATCTAATTTAGCTTATTTTAAATAGTTTAATACCAAATATACCCAAGACAACGAGTATTGCTGTTCCTATACCCCTTATTAACCATAGCCAACGGTCGTGAGTAGTTACCTTGCCGTTGATACAATCAAGCCGTTTATCTAAGCTCTGAAATCTTTCATCCATCCATTCCTTGAGCTCGTCTATGGTCATTATAGTTATACTCTCCCTATTACTATGGCATTACTACATGACTTATGTCTATTGAAACTAAAGTCCAATCCATATTTGCTCCCGAAGTACTTTCTACCCACAAAGTATCCTCTATTCCATTATTAATCTGGATAAGAGAATGTCCGCCACAAACTTTCGTGCCATTAACAGCGGCAAGCAAAATAATTCCTTGTGTTTGAGGAGCAGTACTGTTTCTATACAGACACAAAGTAGATTGACTTCCTGCTGATCCAGCAGTTCCCTCAAAAGCAGCAACTACTCCAATTGCACCCCTAGGAACTGCTCCATTAGTTTCATCACAAATTCTAATAAATCTATTATCACCTGCTCCTACTGTAGCTCCATAATAAGTTACAGGCGTAATATGGGTTTTACATCTAACAATTTCTCCTGGAATTGATTGATAATTAAATTCTCCAATATATGAACCAAGTACTAGCATTGGAGCAGTTATATAAGATAAGTCACCAACTGATCCTTCAAAATGAAATGCAACTCTGATTCTGTCTATACTATTAAAATTACCTATAGTGGTGCTAACTTCAAGCCATTGTTTAGTATTAGCCAAGGGTGCATATGAAGAATAAGTAGTTGTAACTCCATCATAAATAGAAAGTCTTATTTTATTTGCTTGAGCAGGATAAACCACAGCTCCAAAAGTAACTTTTCTACCTGCTACCTTATAAACATACCCTGGTTCTTTATCTTTCATTTTTTCCCAATATATAATTTCTTCATCTGTAGTACGTTTGTAAGCTGCTATTGCCCATGGACTGCCAGAACTGAGACCACCTCCAACTGCGCTTGCAGGCATTCTCCATACAGACAATGAAAGGCTCTTTGACCACTCATCACAGGCATCTCCATTTGCTCCAGGGACAGTTGTATATCCCGGTGCCGCTTCATATGCTACGGCAGTTCCTCCTCCAGCAGCTACTTTATTTCCCTCTAAGTTGAATTTAAACCAAGTATTTGCAGTAAGATCCGTTATTGTATGAAGACAAGTCCGTAATGAAGCATCCCCTTCAGTAAATTTAACTTGTTTTCCTACAGCTAAGCCTTGCGTATTAGAAGTATATGCTATTACCGTATTATTGCCAGTTGTATGGCTAGTTACATAAATAGCATTACCAATATTTACAGCATCCAGTGCTGACCATACACCAAAGCTAGAATTAGTTAAAAGATTTTGGAGAATAGGATGTCGGTCTGCTGTATCATGTCTTGCAGTATTTAGATATTGAGTATGATCATCATCTGTAAGACCGCCTATTAACCCATGATCAACTACAGTAGATCCATGTCTATCGGTTGTATCGTGTCTTATATCGTTCAAATACTGAGTGTGGTCGTCGTCTGCTAATCCAGTCAAAGCAAGACCGTGATCTAACTTACTACAGTTATCGTCATTTTGATGATTATGATTGGGAACCTCAAGAGCTAATCCTCCGCTATTTTTCTCTTTAAGATACTGGGTATGGTCATCATCATTCAAACCAGTAAGCGCCAAACCATGGTCTAAAATCCCGCCATTTTCTGTATTTTGATGTGTATGCTCCTGTATTGTTGAAGATGCAGATGGTGACTGGATATAATTAATTATATCTTCAAACATGGTGTTTGAAGCTCTACTAAGATCATCTAAATAACGCCAAATATCCTCAAAATCAGTAAATTCGTCAGGAGCAGCCAAAGGAACCATTGTGGGTTTACCTAGTGCCATTAGATCTCTCCTGCTGGTGTAAGTTCAAGCACTATTCTTACGATCTTATACCTTGCTCCAGTGCTTCTTACTCTTACAATAATCGAATCATAAGAACCCAAGAAGTCTGCTACAGCATACTTTAGTTGAGATGTGGCAGAAGTAGACAAACTTAAGGTTCTGTCTGTTTCCCAACTCGCTCCACCGTCTCCACTGATAGATACAAGTAGACTGCCAGAAGTCTGAGTATAGTAACCTACTCTGACACGGCAGAGGAATATTCTCTTGTGTAATTCAGGGACAGCTACTTCTTTAGTTCGCCATTCTAAAGTAAAACTTGTTCCTGCATCTGTAAGACTGGAAGAATACTTATACAACTTATTATCTTCTGCTATAAGATTCAGTGGTTTATTAGCCAATAGTTCTGAAGAATCCCAAGAGCCTGTCCAAGTATCCCAAGTATAAACCCCAGGAGAAGAATCCCAGGTATCTGAAGCATACTGTTTACCATAACCAGAAGCTATTGCTGAAATACGCCATTTACTGGTAAAAGCAAGTAAGTCATAGTTGTATACTAAGCATCTATTGGGAGTAGTAGAAGAAGTGTCTGGATAATAGATGTGCACTTCGTTAAATTCTTCTGCTACTAAAGCATGAGTACGGTGGCTATATGTCGGATTAAGTTCATCGAGAAAGGCATCTTTAATCTTATCACCAACAGCCTTAGGACTTCTTAGGTCATAAGTGTAGAAGTTATCTGATCCAGCAAAGAAGTGCGAGTCTCCAAGACTTACAAGCGTTCCTGGTATAAAGCAACCGATAGAGTCCACTCTTACTTTGAAATCGAATGGAGATGTTGCACTCCCCGTTCTGGTACAGTGCATAATTGAGTAAGCCTTATAGATCAGCAGAGTATCACTCATAACAGCAAGACCAGTTATGTCAAAAGGGTCTTCAGAGCAGTCTTTGTAACCAGAACCAGTACCAGAGAAATCGATATAGTCTCCAGCTACACTCCAGCGTAGACGGAAGGGATAGTCCACCGGAGAAGACATGGGACTTTCCCTTACTGAACCTATAATTAAACGATCAGCATAAATAGTACCAAAGTTAGAAGCATAGTTAGAAATGAACTCTGTTAAGGTAGTAAATGGAGGAGTAGTATAAAGAATAGGGTCAATTCCCTGAGAGAAGATAATACGGTCATTGTAAGCATCTATTACAGACCAGAAAGTATTGTCAATATCACCACCGAAGTATCGGTCAATATGATATACTCCAGAAGCAGATGGATATGCCGAAGTAAGAGTAAGTTGAGTATCTGAATCGACAGAGGCTATTGTTGCCCATGTACCTACACTGTCTATTTTAAATCTATCACCAGATCTGGCGTTAGTCTTCCATGACGTACCACTACCAGTTACTGTTGTCGTACCATTAGTTGTTGCTGTACCAGTAGTATAATACCACGGTATTCTGGTATAAGTATCGTAGTCTGTAGTGTAGTACACTGACTTAGTAGTGAAAACAAAGAAATAATAACCACCAGTAGAAGTAGCAAATTCTTTAACGTACATTACGGTTTCATCGGTATCGAAAGTATGCAAGAGATCAGTACCAGGACGTGGTTCTATCCATCCTCTAACTACTCTGGCATCGTAACATAAAGAAGCCTCATTATTGTCTATATCAATTGGCTGAGAATAAGTATTGATGCCTTTAATAGGCGGGCCGATAATAAAAGGAGACTCTTTAGGAGTTGTTACATCCCTTAAGGCATCTGGATAACTTATTCCTTCCAAGTATACTCTATGACTTTGCATCCCCACCCTCTATAGCGGCAATAGCTTCAGGAACATCTGGTTGACTGGCCATCTGCAGCATCTTTTGAGTAATTTTACCGATACCAAGATTGAGTAAGTTATTACGTAAGCTGTTAATAGCAGCTATGTTCTGTCTGGTAAGCAGATTCTGTTCAGTCTTGACAATTACATCCCAGACTTCTTTACATCCCCACTGGTCAATGGGCATACCAGTTTGGGGGTTAGTACCAGTCATCCTAATCCAGAAAGTACACTTGTTTTCAATACAGTCTTTGAATCCGTTCAGTGGGCATTTCATCCTCTACTCCTTTTCCCCTATTCCTCTTTAGTCCTTTGTACAAATGATAACATCGACATAAGCTGGACGCCAAGTACCATCCGAAAAAACGCTGCAAGCAGCAAGAGCTGTATCGCCACTTGCTGCGGCTGTAGTTCCCTGTGTAATAGAAAGAGATCTTCCCTGTAAGTTAGGAAAAGAATTAGAGCCACCAGCAAAACTATCATTAGCACTTATAGTTTCCGTTTTTAATGTTCCCGGTCCATGTGTATGACTATTTAATCCGTGAGCATGTGAATCAGTATTCAGCCCAGTTATAGTCCAACTTCCACCAGTACCAGCCCCAGTACCAGAAGTTACTCTGATTACTTTGTCATTAACTGAAGTATCCTGAGTCCATCCCGCTGGTGCAGAAGCTTGGTAAAAAAGCATCTTAGTACCAGAAGGTATCGCGTCTCCTCTAGTCCATGCTGAACCTGTATAGTACTTCCAGCTTTTAAGAGTAGTATCAAAGGCTATAGCATACTGGGGAGGGGAGGATAAGGAGTTAATCTCTGCAGTAGTACCGTAGAAAGCTACTGAACATCTACCTGCAAGATGTATTAGAGAAGCCTGACCAGAAGAACCAGTTATGTCAGCATGCTCTGTAGCTAAACGCTCTCTTATGTCAGCCTTAAACTCTCGAATTCTATCGTCTCCAAGAGTCTTATCTTCAGTACCAGCGGGTATATTTTCATTCCATGCTCTGGTGTATGACATTTATTATACCTCCGTCCAAGTAGTCGTTGGTAAAGATACTGTCGTCCATGTAGTTATAACAGTAGAAACATCAGTCCAAGTAGTCTCTGGTAAGTAGCCATCCGTCTCTGGTATGAGACCTTCAACGTTAGAGTCTTCCAGTATTATATATTCGTCATCTTCTGTCTTAATAAGCTGTCCAAAAGTCTCTGAAGGATTCCAAATAGTAGTAGTCATAGTATTAAATCATCTTTATCTAAAAGTTACCTCTACACCAAACTCTTCATCGCTTTCTTCAATCTCCCACTCTGCCGCTCTTGACCTAACCAAAGATATATACTCATTCTTAACTATAGCAGACCTCTTGTATTCACCAAGAGCCCTCCATCCTCGAGCCTCTGCCCCCAGAAGAAGTACCTCATGCCAAGGTAAGGGAACAGTTGGTTCATCATCATCTGCTGACATTGCTGTCGGCTTTACACAGTACCTAAGCATCATTTCATTGGCACTATCTGGTACTGGTATGAGCTGAATGTAGTTACCAAACCTGATGTAGTGAGTAGGATCACCAGATATAGTATAGTCGATGTTGTCTATTTTACGGTAATGTGTTCTTCTGATCTTACGCTTAATAGTGTTGTCTCTAAGGTCATAGATGGCTAAACAATCTGAGGGGAGCTGATATTCTGCCTGGTCGACTACCATAGTCGTAGTAACTTTCTTCTCGTTCTGGAAGAATTGGAAAGCAGACAGTAACTCTACCTGACAGTTATTCAGCCATAACTTGAGCCTATCGTCAGATATAGCATCAGAAGAAACATTACCAAGATTAGCCCTTAGTTCTGTGAGTAACTCTGCTAATGTCATCAGAAGATATCTCCCATACTGTCGTCTTCCTTCAGTTCTTCAAGTCTGAAGGTGTAGTTCCTACGATACTCGTCATACCCAGGTTGGTCAAAACACTCTGGACAAACTCTGACACCAGTATAATCCCTAACAAGGTCATTCAACGGCCAGTCTAAACCACATCTTGGACAAGTATCCCATCTGCGAAAACTAAACACCCACGGGTAAGGCATTACTGACCTCCGTTCTTTCTCTTATCAATGGTTCTGTAAGCACCATAGCCGAGATAACCAGCACCAAACAGCCACCACATCTCATCGGGAATAGCATGAAGCCATCCCTGCACACCTTGAATGACTACACTAACCACATCTGGCTTAAGAGCATACAAAAAGCCCATTGGTATAGCAGCAAGGATGTAAATGTAGATGACATATAAGAAGCTTGGTCTTGCTCTACTCGTCCACTTGTCTTGAGACTTAGCTTCCTCTACGATGGCAGAATACCGTAACTCAAGTTCTTTAAACTCTCCCTGCTGTTGCAGTTTGAATAATTCCAACTTAGCCTTTTCTGCCTCAGTTTTGTCAGGGAATATTTTGTCTATTATTTTGCCACCAATTTCCAGTATTGCTGTAATTGGTTCAAAAGCCATAACTGCTCCTTATCTTATTTTTCATCCTTATCTTATTTTTCACTACCGATGAAGCCATCAGCAAAACCATATTCTACTGCCTGTTTGCCGCTCATCCAGAATTCCTTCTTTCGTATCTTTTCATCAATCTGGGCTTTGGTTAACTTACTTCTGGAAGCAATATACTCGTTTCTGATGTTTTGTAAGTGTCTAAGCACTCTGGAAGATTCTTCACTGTCTGAGGGAGACTCAAACACAAAGCCAATACCCTTAAGAGAAATCAGTTCATGCCACATTAAGTCAGCATAAGGGGAAACGAGTCTATGTCCAGGAGAGCCAGAAACGAAGATATAGAAGCCAGCACTAAGAGCTGCTCCGTAGATTCTGGTTTCTACAATGTTGCCTTTAGCTTTATACTCTTCTATCATACTGACTATCTTTTGTGCCCCAAATAGAGAGCCCCCAGGAGAGAATATTTCAAAGACAACCTTCTTTATTCCTTTTTGGTAGACGTATTCAAAGAATCTCATTACCTCATCTGGTAATATAGAGTTTAATTCATATAGAGCATAGAGCTTATTAACGTCTCCATATTCCCAGCCAAGAATACGCATGTTCTTGACGGGATATACAAGCATAGCATCTGGTAGAGTTTCTTTGAGTTTAAAATGCGGTACTGTATGACATGTCAGACACTCGTTAGACATCTTGGTCTTAGGACATATAGACTGTAGCTTATTAGATTGTGGCTTATCAGCAGCTATACTCATACTATTGAACACTAACAGTGTTAGTATAACTATAATTATCTTAATTGTAATTGTCTTAATCATTGTACTGTCCTCTTAGACGTAAGTTGACAAGAATATTGATATTGTTCCAGAAGATACTCCTCCAGAAGCAATGTAAATTCCTCGTACAACTCCGCCAAACTTCTTCAGAAGCGACTGTTTAGCTACGGAGCAGGTTTCATTGAATATCATCCTCGTTCCACTGCCGTCATAGATAGTTGCAGTATCACCGACAGTATTAGGTTCTTCCCATTCTATATTCTCAATCCAGAATGGAGCATTGCTATCACCAAACAGTATGTTTCCCAAGTCAATTGCTGAAGAAAAAGTATCCAGTGTTATGGGGTTACCAGTATAATTGTTAGCCATAAATACCTCCTGTAGTAATTCTTAGTTAATAATTCTTAGTTAATAATTCTTAGTCAATAATTTTTAGTCTTAATCACCAAGTGATATACCCAAAATTAATTCAGTATCAGAACCAGAAGGCGGAGGATCGCTCTCTGATTCTAACAGTATTTCGTAATCTATATTCTCGACATAAAGTGATTGATCATTTTCTGTAGTAATCGCCATTGTTATACTCCTAAACTACATCTTACACTGATCCTTCATTCCATTCTTCAGCATCCCCAGGTTCGACTTTAGTAAACCTTAACTTGAAACCAAATTCCCCTCTATCAAATAATATTCCACAACCAAATTGAAAATAATAGTCATGGAATGGTCTAATTACCAAATTTATTCTTGGAGTAACTACTGGACATCCCTTAATCCTGAACTTTGTAAGATAAACATTCAGAGTAAATATACCATTCCAGAAGTTTTGTTCTACTGGTTTCCAGAAGCCCAAGTAACAATGCCAACCATCTTCTCTCTTGAAGCCAAGTCTTAAGTCAAACAGGTAACGATGCCACTCAACATTTACTCTTAATGCTTCTGTTATCCAGCAGCCAAAGTTTCGCCATTCGTCGCTGTTTCGTGGTAGCCTTATGTAATCCCAAATGCCCATATTTAAACTTCAGACATCTGTTTTTGTTTTAGTCTGTCAGCTATCCACTTCGGAGGTTCTTTCTTCACATAAGGTTCAGGTACAACTATTGCTTCTTTCTGCTTAATTAACTCTTGCTTCTTGTCTTCATCTTCTTCAGCCTCGATCTTTTGTTCGAGGTCAGCTATTTGCTGCAAAGTATTCTGTATCTCTTTCTCACGAGCAAGTCTCTGAGCTTCTTGGTCTTCGTCCCAACTTCTTTGAGGGATGTCTTCAATAAACATAAACTTCTTACCAGTCAATTGCTCCACTGCAGCTACTAATCCTGCCAAGTCAACACTAATTCGTTTCCCCAAGTATTCGTTTTCTGAACGGTATGCCCATGGAAATGGTCTATCGGCAACTGGAAGAGTATCCAAGAAGTCAGTTGGGTGAGGAGAAAGTTGAGTCTTGTTTCCTGCTTCATCCATAACGAATAGCTCTGCCGAAGCTGAAACATCCTTGCTAAACAAACTTACTTGATCAGCGACTCCGCCGACAGGTTCTGTGCCGTTGGCAATAGACAATACTCTCGTTCCAACTGTGGTTGAACCACCTGGACTTGTTGTCGCGATGCCGACGTTGCCGCTTCTTGCTATCGTAAATACCTGATTAGTGTAGTCCCAATTATCGTAAATTCGGAAATTAGCCCCAACACTCATTCTCCATCGTGAACTTGCAGTACTACCACCCAGATCTAAGTCAAAAGCAGATTCAGTGTCTGGTGAAAAAACAGCTCGATAGCCTTTGACATTGAATGTAGTCCAAGGTGTCGTCGTCCCAATGCCGACGTTCGTTCCATCTGTATAAATCGGACTATTTGCCAACCCCCCACCAGTGACTCTGTAAGGAATATATCCCTCAGAAACTCCAAGGAAATTACCAACAGTAATCTTCTTTGTAACTGGATTAGAAGATGGATCATCTACTACAACCATTAAGTCATCAGGAGTAATTGAAGTTAGTTCTGTAAGTTGTGATATTCTGGGCATAATCACTACCTCCCTTGTTTACTAACAAGTCTTACCTTAAGAATACATCCTAAGGGTATATACTTAAATGAGCTTATCTTCCTTACTTCATTATCTATTGTCTGAGCACTTAATGTCAATACTAACCTATCACCAATAATACCAACATAGTAGCCACAGGAATACATTACATCTTTAGGATAATCAATATCATTAATGTCAGTCCAACTATTATCAGCCAGAGTATCTTCCCAAGCTACTTCTATAATGTCACCAGACTTAATTTTCTTGATGTCAGACTTTAAACTCATACTAGTAAGAATAATGACAGAGTTAGAGAACCACCTGGCACAATCGTCAAAATGGGAGCAGAACTAATTAATCCCCAAGAACAGAAATAAGCTGCTCTCTCTGTAGAATTGGCTGCACCGTAGAAATAATATCCTGCAAAGGGCAAATAATTCATGTTACTCTATGTTACTTCATTCCTAACATCTTCTTATACCAAGGTCTTGCTTGCTGCTTCTTATAGTCCTCAACAGCCTGAGTCTTTATTTTCTCTACAAATGCCTCCATTTTCTTCACTTGGTCAGCAAGCTCTTCGGTTCTAATAATCTTAGCTTTCTCCAACAGATATTGGTCAAGCTCTAAACCATTCTTGAAGTCCTTCTCACCCCGTTCTATCTCGGTATATACACTGATCATGGCTTGCTCAATCTGGTGCTGAGCAAATCCCTGCTTCTGCAACCATCTGATTTGACCCTCTACACTGGGAGAATATTCGTCTTTATATTTTGAATGGAGTTCTTTAAAGTCCATTATGCCCTCCTTATGCCCAATTCAATTCATTTCTTGTCGTTGTGCCACTGGAGCTTGTAACTGAACCCGTAGCAATTGTACTTCCACCGCCAATACTGAGAAGCGTAACTGCACCGCTCGTTTCATTTACAGTCATCTTGTTATTAACTATTTCATAAGCTCTCTGCAGTAAAGTCTCGAAGCTGATTGATAATGTACCAGTGGCATCCCAGATGGCATCTATACCACTTGCAGACAATGAATAACCAGTCTTATCACTGTTGGTTGTGATCGTTCCACCAGTTATGGTTCTTATAGTAGTATTCCATATCTTATCTGCAGCAGCTTGAGCAAATTGTGAAGAGCCAATTGCATCAGTAGCAATAGCACTGGATGTAATTGCTCCTGAAGCAAACTTGGCCGAAGTAATAGCACCATCTGCTAAACCATAACCAGTTTTGTCGTTGTTAGTAGACACGGTTACACCAGAAGTAACCGAACCAACTGAACCAGTAACGTTGCCCTGAACAGAAGTTACACCTTCACCGAAAGTGCCTGAAGTAACATGGCCACTACGAAGCTCATCCCAAACTTCATCTACTATTGCTGCCCTGGAAGAAGCTGAAAGAGCAAAGTCTAATTTGTCAGTCAAAGCTCTTGTAGTATACCCCCAAACATCTGCTGCTGTTAGAGTTGAACGGCTCGATATAGCTGCGTCAAGATATCCAGCCTTTGTGTCAGTCCAAGTAGCATTACTAAGTGCTGTTGCAGCTGGAGCACGAGAAGAGATCGTAGTATCCAGATTATCTAACTTGGCAGCACGAGCAGAAGTGTAATCAGTAGCAGAAGCTCTTGAAGAAACTGCTGCATCAAGATTAGCTAATGCAAGATTGGAATCAAGCGGATTAACAGCTATGACTTGGTCAACAAAGTCAGTTGGATCTGCACCAGTTGCAGTTATGTGATATGCTAAATCTCCAAGGGTATTTGTATCAGTAGCTGTAAGTGCTATCTTATACCAACCACTGCCAACCTCTGAAACTGTTCCACCTGCTGTAGCAAATGTTCCGCCTACTTTGGATATACTAACAGAAGGACTCAATCCAGTTTTACCAGAGACATGGTCAGTTGAATCAACCATAAAGAACATTCTAGTATATGTAGTGCTTTGCTTAATTAGTGCCACTTACATACCTCCTTGAACCCTGGCTCTTGAAATACCACCTGTTCCACCTCCGCCAGCATCATCAGACAAGGAACTGATAATGGGGCTAATCAATGGTCTTCTCGTTGTAGTATCTGACCAAGCACCTGCATCCGTTCGTTGTGACCAATAACAGTTAGTTCCACCAGGAAGAACTGACATATGGTTAGCATTGTCAACATCAATATAAGCAATTCCTCCAGTATTGGTCGTCGTTGGCTTAACAGCAAGGTAATAATTAGTATTTGCTTCTATCGTCTGTTCGGAAAAATTAACTATAAGAAGCCTATAATTACTAGTTACTAAAGTATTCGCATCCACAGAAACTGTCACTAATGCTGTTCCCGATGCATTATATAAGACTATATTAAAATCTGCTGAAGCTACAGCGTAATAGTTCATAATAACTCCATCAATCTTACATTTGAAAGGGAACTTAAATTTAAGAGCTACTTCATCTGGAGATGAATCAGAGTTGATGTTTACATAACTAATGTTACTTGCAACATCAGCTCCAACCAAAGTTCCAAATGTTCCATCACTAAATTCCAAAAGAACATTAGGAATATTATAGTTGTCAAATATTGCCCAACTTGTAGTATAAAGTAATAAACTACAATGTGACGTTTGAAAATTAGCATAAGAACGATTCACTATACTTAAATTTATAGCATCGCTTCCCAATCTTCCATTTGCATCAAACTCAACCACAATCGCCAAAAGATCACCGTAAGAAACTGTTCTTTCTGAACTTAATGTTCCAGTTCTGTACCATCCAGTAACAATATCAGCATTTGGAATAGCAACTGTTTGGTCTTGTATTCCATCTGGTTGACCTGGAGGTCCAGAAGTTAAACTCACATCCTGTAAAGAAAGGGTTAAAGCACTTCCACCTGTTTTTGTTACTGTTCCAAACCTAAACTGAACTCGTGAGATGTTCTTTGTTCCAGTCCGAGAAGGAAAGAAAACTCTCCCAACAAAAGCAAGTTTTTCTCCAGTTGCATCAATTGGACCAAAAGCAGCAAATCCAGGAGTCCCATATATATGAGTGACGGAAGGATCAAGTATTAATCCCTGTCCATTAAGTATTTGAAGGGTCATACTTTAAATACCGTTCCTTCAATTATAGTTTTAAGTTGACTCATAGTTGCAGTTGGGTTGTCAGCAACAATCTTCTTAATCTGTCCCAATAACAGTAATTCAGCCTGTTCAAACGAATCAGGATTAAGCATATCTTTTAGATCATTAATCGTATAAACTCGTCTTATAGTTTTACTGCCAGAGATATAGTCGATTATCACATGACTACAAGGTAATTTATTTATTTTAACCTGAACATCCATACACTATTTACCTCATTTGCTCAATTTGATAGTGGCTGAGACTACAGGAGAAGAAACCACCGGTTTTACGAAGGTAAAATTTACAGCCGAACTGCAAGCCCTCCTCCATACATCGTAGTCTTTACAAGCCTTAACAGAAACAGTATGACAAAATATATTCCCAGCAATCAGTGAACAAAAATTCCCTCTATGAGCTCTCTTTTGAATATCTACTTTAAATTTCTTTCCGCAATTTAAACAAATACTTTCCTGAATCATGTTCTATGAAATCTCTAAATCAATTGTAAATTCTATTTTATCTCCTTGGTTCAGCGGTATACCAGTAAAATCACCATGAACAATTAATGTTCCACCCGTCGAAGCAGTAAAATTTCCAGCATTAGTAATAGTCTTACTTGAATTTGCTTCAAGTGTCCCTACCCATCTAATCTTATCAGCTGCAGGTTGGCTTCTAGTAGCTTGAACCCTAGATTCTGATGCTTCGTTAAATAGAGTAGTATCTGATTTTGAAGCTGTTCCAGAACCAGTCCCCCAGCCAATATAATCTCCTGTAGTTTGCACAACTTCATCTAATTTATCTACAATCCATTCTTCCCCAACTTGTGTCAATACTGTAGCCATATCTTATTCCTCCTCAAATTCAAAAAGTTCTATAGGAA
>Ga0078972_1007345_pt1 | contig 24610 bp, 17 predicted proteins | sample YelNatPaOPGAMG01_FD_67568 | JGI IMG/M metagenome (GOLD analysis project Ga0078972, IMG submission 67568) | Hot spring thermophilic microbial communities from Obsidian Pool, Yellowstone National Park, USA - OP-RAMG-01 (SPADES assembly) (version 2) | ecosystem: Environmental > Aquatic > Thermal...
TGTCAAAGAAATGACATTATATTTTTCTATGAGTCTGATACTCCTCTCTATCTTTGCAACCACCCTTTTCACCGCTATTCTACTATTCATACCCATAATGTCCACCCCCTCCTATGAAGCCACAATGGCACTGAATATATTCATACTCCTCTTCTATACTTACATCTCCCGAAGGCTTCAGAGGATATTCCTCATTGAGGAGTTTGTATCTACCATTTTTAATGTGTGCCTCGTCCTGTTTATCATCCCCTTTATAATCCTTATTATCTCAGGACTCTTCAAGGGATTCTGCCCATCATATCAGGGATTTCTCTTCTATCTCATAGATATCCCTCCCCTCCTTTTGCTCCTCTCCTCCATAAGCCTCATATTGAGAAGACTTGAGTTGAGGAGTAGGACGGTATGGATTGTATTCACAGTTATCATATTACTCTCCCTCGCCTTAAACATCTACACCCTTTTAAGGCAGCCCACAGTTAGATTCTACTCTACAATCTGGGGATTCTTTTCTGGTCCTGTATATGACGAAGATGTAAGACCCGACAGACAACTCATATTATACAAGACCTTTTCCACCCTCATAGCTCTCATAATCTGGTTGACCCTCTACAGGAGAAATGGCTATAAAACACTCATTTCCATTTTACTACTGATACCCACCATTATAATAGCAAAAGAGTTATACCAGAACGAACCTACCCGATCGAGGATATATCACCACTTAGGAGGCAAAATAAATACTGAGCATTTTGAGATCATCTACCCTCTGGATCAGGAGTGGTCAAGGGATATCGATGTTTTAGCAGAACTGCACGAATACTACTACGCCCTGATCAAAAGGGATTTAAATCACAAAGGTGATATGAAGATTCGTTCCTATATCTTCAGGAATGAGGAAGAGAAACAGGAATTGACCGGGGCGGGGAGGACTCAGATTGCAAAACCCTGGCTCAATGAGATCTACATTACACCTATAAGCCTTACAGATGCAAAACTAAAACACGAGATATCCCACATCATCGTAGGGAGTCTAATAGACTCACCCCTTGGACTATACGGGGGACTCAGAGGTCTTATACCCAATATGGCAGTCGTAGAGGGGATCTCTGTAGCCCTTGAGCCAGAGACAAACATACTCACTCTCCACCAGAAGGCTGCCATACTCTTAAAAGAGAACAGACTCCCCCACTTCACCAACCTCTTCGATATAAGTAGATTCTATTCATACAGTGGTATACTCTCCTATTCCACCGCAGGCTCATTCATAAAATATCTTATCGATACCTACGGGATAGATAAATTCAAGCGAATCCTCTCATACGAAGATTTCAAGGAGGTTTACGGGAAGGACATAGACAAGGTAGAGAAGGAATATCGAGAATTCCTGAACGGCATAGTGGTGAACCCCTCCCAATCTTACTGGGCATCTGTTATATATCGCTCAAAAGGACTTGTAGAAAAGAAGTGCCCTCACGAGGTAGCCAGTCTCAAAAACAGACTCATTGAATTCAATAAAAGGGGTATATCGACCGAATCTATTGATACAGGTGAAGAGATATTAAAGTACTGTGAAGAGGATAGCGAGGTCATCATAGAATTGATAAAGGCATACATTAACAGGAGGGATTACGATAAGGCCTTGAACCTCGCAGAGAAATACCTCCCATATATGAATAACGCCTACTATTACACACTCCTTCTCGATATGATTTCAGATATCCATATATTCAAAGGGGATCTGAAAGAGGCAATAATGGTCATACAGGACCAGATTATGAAGATACCCGACTCAGACTCCAGAAGAAACCTTGAGATGAAGAGATTTCTGTATGAAAATGGGGAGATAGAGCTTTTAAAGAAATTCTACTCAATCGAAAAGGCACCCACCACAAGAGCAGGGATATTGAGCAATAAAATAGCTACTGAAAACTCCCTGATGAGTTACTACCTGTTTGGAAGACTGCTCTTCAATGCCAGGGACTATGAAAATAGCAAACACTATCTGATAAGATTCCTCGATAACACCCTGAAAGAGGCAATGTACCCGGACTCTATAAAACTGGAGGCGGCTATAATGTTACTCAGTTCCTCCATATTTACAAAAGACTACAATCTGGCAAACCACATTGCTGAAGAATTAGAGCAAACTCCCATATTAAAAAACAATTCGAACCCATACCATATAAGGAGGTATCTCCACATAAAGGATTTCTTATCCTATCTTACCCGCAAGTGAAAATAATCAATTTTATTGAAGATACAGGGTAGGTTTAAAGTCTCAGACGAGGTTCTTCTTCTTCTTCAATTCGTGTATGACTTTTTTGTAGGCGATATCCCATTCAAGGGTACCCTCTTCGAGATTCTTCAACTGCTCCCTCGCCTCTCTATCCAGTGCCTCATCTACATCCAGATATTTTTTAATGACATCACTCATCTTACTTATAAGTGTCTTATTATCCGAATAGACCTCTTCAATACTATCGCTCTTTAAGAGTGCATCGACCACATCAGCCAGCACCAGTTCTATGGCATTATCTCCGTAATCAAACCCCTTCTCCTCTGCCAGTTTTGCCTTAACTGCCGCAAAATCCTTTGAGGCAAGATTATTCTTCTGAATGAATAACATAGCCTCCTGATTCAATTCCTCCTCCTCCTCAAGATACTCCCTGAATACCTTCGAGACATCCAGTATTGCATCCTCCATCCTGTTCTCTTTAATCTCTATATCACCATCCCCGGACAATGCCCTCAAAATATCCTGGGCGATGGATGGAATCAATTTCATATAAATCTTCATATCCCGATGCTCCTTAACCTCAGCATAAAGATAGGTCTCTATTAAACCTTTAATAAGGATTTATCAAGTTTTTTATTTACTTTTTTCGGGATTTAGTTCTATAAAGACGACAGGGGAGAGAATATTTATGACCGTATTATGTTTTCTATTATCCATTGCAGTAATTATCTTAATTCACAATTACATCGTATGGAGATACTTCGAGATAAAATGGACCCCCGATGAGATTCACTTTATAACTGCAGGAGATGGCTTTAGACTGGCGGTCAGTAGAAGGCTACCTCAGGAGATAAAATACAGAGAACCCGTCATACTCTGTCACGGATTGGGCGCAAACAGATACAACCTTGACTTTAACGAGGAGTATTCCCTCGCAAGGCACTTCACAAAACTGGGCTATGACACCTATATAATAGAGATGCGTACAGTAGGACTCTCCTCAAAACCTCACCTCTTCTCTGAATCCAGATGGAATATATACTTTGACGATATCGTCAAGTACGATATCCCCGCTATAATAAGAAATGCCAAACTCAAGAGTGGTTTCAATAGAGTATTCTGGGTAGGACACAGTCTGGGGGGTATGGTGATGTATGCAGCACTGCAGGACAGAGAAATAGAGAGGGATGTAAGATCACTCGTAGCCATCTCCAGCCCACCTGTATTTACCAGACAGCCCGAATTGAAGAGATTTATCCCGATGCTCAAGTCTGCAAGGATATTCTCTCATATAAAGCAGGAATTCTGGGGCAGGCTCTTCGCGCCTTATCTCATAAGGGCAATACCATACTCCGAGATAGCGGCAAACATTGACAATATAGATACACCCACCCTGAGGCGGATATTCGTAAACCTCGCATCAGACATAAGTTCAACCCTTATAAGTCAGATCGGCGATTGGGTAGAGAATGGATTTATCAGGGACAAAATGAGAGAGAAAAACTACTCTGAAGGGATATCAAATATCGAAATCCCAATTTTTGCCATCACAGGTTCGGTGGACCTCATCTGTCCCAAAGAGGCCATTGAATACCTGAGGGAGAAACTCCCTGAGGAGAGATTGAAGATCATCATAGCAGGTACATCTTACGGATTCTCAACAGACTATGGACACGGGGATATAATATTCGGAAGAAATGCCCCAAAAGAGATATTCCCCATAGTCTCCTCATATATACAGGAGAGATCCACTCCAGTAAATGATTAGAAAGGGTATAATACTGGTATATATTCTACTGCTTGCAGGGTGCCTGCAGAAGGTAGACGATACCTTCACAATCCTCATAGAATTCCCCATAGACACCCTCGACCCGAGGTATGCCGTTTCAGCCTACTCAATCAAGGCCTGCCGATTGATCTACAACTCATTGGTCAGGATAGACAGGGATTTGAAGGTAAAGAACGACATTGCAGAGGAGATTCACTACATTTCTCCCACAGAACTCTATGTCAGGATCAAGAAGGGTATCAGATTCCACAACGGAGACGAACTCACATCATCTGATGTGAAATACACATACGATTCCATCAGAGATGAGAAGAGGCACTCACCCTATTCTGGACTCTATAAGAGGATAAAGGATATTGAGATAATAGACAGATACACTCTAATCTTCAGACTCGAGGCACCTCACGCACCATTTATCTCAGATCTGGTAATGGGGATAATCCCTGAGGCGATTGACATAAGAGATAACAATTATTTGAGCAGAAACCCCATTGGCACAAACTCCTTCAAACTCTATAAATACATAAGTGAGGAACATATTATACTCGAAAAGTACGATAAAAATATCAACTTCCCACTAAGATTCCTCGCCTTTAAGACTATACGTGATGACAACACCCGACTCCTCTCCCTTTTGAATGGTGGCGGGGACCTGATTCAGAATGCGGTGGCCCCGATTATTGCCACAGAATTGAAAGACAGATCTATAGAAGTAATATCCGCACCCTCCATACTCTACACCTATATGGGTATAAATCTGGAAGACCCGATTCTGAAAAACATACTGGTCAGAAAGGCAATAGCATACGCCATTGATAGAGATGCCATCATAAAATACAAATTTATGGGTATGGCCCGTCCATCCTATTCAGTCCTTGCACCTGAACACTGGGCATATGAGGAGGGGGTGACTAAATACGAGTATAATCCCCAAAAGGCCAGAGAACTCCTCGACAGGGCTGGTTATATAGACCCCGATGGAGATGGCCCGCAAAAGAGATTCACAATAACTTATAAGACGAGCACCAACAAATTCCGCATACAGATAGCAAAGATGATCTGCAATATGCTTGAAGAGGTAGGGATCGGTGTAGAACTCAGAGCCTACGAGTTTGGAACCTTCTTCTCTGACATAAAGTCGGGGAATTTTCAGATATACACAATGCAATGGACCGAACCCATAGAGCCGGATTTTTATTACTGGATATTTCACTCGAGCAGCATCCCCGATGAGAAGGGGAATACCACAGGGGCAAACAGGGGGAGATACCGAAACAGGGAGCTGGACAGACTCCTTGAGGAGGGGAGGATTACGCTCGATTTTGAAAAGAGAAGGGAGATCTACAGAAAAGTGCAGAGAATAGTATCTGAGGAGCTCCCTTACATAAGCCTCTGGCACGAGCACAACATCGCTCTTCTTAACGCCCGATATATAAACTACAACATCTTCCCCAATGCATCATTCGAACCCGTAAAAGACATATTAATAAAATAGATGCTCATATGCCTCAATGGTTTATAATGTCCTGCTTCAGATGGAATTTTACTATGCACCTGGCGAAAATACCACTGATAACTAAATCTTCACCGAATAATGAAAATTTTTTCTTGCATATTAAATTTTATGATGTTATTAATAATAGCCTCTGTGGGCCGTTAGCTCAGTTTGGTAGAGCAGCTGACTCTTAATCAGCGGGCCACAGGTTCAAGTCCTGTACGGCCCACTTCTTCAATAAATAATTAACAGCTTTATCTCTGAATCAGGGGAAGAAAGGTTAAATTCGTAGGTTATTATATTTGCCATTCTACCTCTTATATCCATTCCATCTATCAATCTTGGGCTAAATATGTGTTTTATGATGTGAGGCGGTGAATAAATGACCTTCTTCTTATACTTCCTCGCATATCTGTCTGCCACAATGGCAGTCATCATATTAGCAATCTCTACAATAAATGAGAGGGAATTCTCATCCAGACGAACTCGCTCGAGATCTGCATCCAGGGTGACCCCCATCTTCTCTGCAATCTCATATACCGCATTTTTGGAGACTGACATAAGGACATAAACAGGCGAATCAAAATAGATTTCAAACCTTATCGCCATCCCATCATCGAACCTATCTTCAAACAATACAGGCAGGGATTCGATAAAAAGTTTCTTCTCCTCCAGGACATCAAAGCCCTTGAGGTCGACCTTTACGAAATTATTCAATATGTCGAGTACCCTGTTCAGGATCTCCTGTGTCTCTACAGCACTCATATATTCCTTTCATCTACCAGTCTATCTATGGACAGTATGGGGATTGGGCATATCCCGTTCATTATTACCATACCATTTAAGAATCTACTACTCTTTAAGATATACGGCGTCTTATAAAGCCTTGTCTCCCCGATAAACACAATATCATCAATCCCAATAGCATAACCCCCCTTCTCAAGGGAGAATAAGAGATACATCTGAGGCGATTCATAATGTGTATTCAATACATAAAATTCATCACTCTCCCTCTTTATAGTCCTTTTATCCTGTAAAAATAAAACATCCCTTTTATCCACTACCCCTTTAATAGTATTCAGGGAAAAGGCGTAGTTTATTCCCCCAACCGAACATATCAATACTCTCTTCAATGCAAACTGATATGGTATCATAAGTACAAACTTCGTGCCCCTGTCCTTCACACTCTCTATAGTAATATCCCCACCCAGTTGCCAGACTACATTCCTGACCACATCCATACCAACTCCCCTCCCGGATGTCATATCCGCATCCCTGAGCGTAGAAAAACCAGGTATAAAGATAAATTCTATTATCTCCTTCTCAGATAGGCGATAAATCTCGTCAACCTTTGCAATCCCCTTCTCAAGGGCAACCTCCTTTATCCTGTCTATATCTATCCCCCTTCCATCATCAGAGACCTTTATCTCTATATATTCGTCTCCCTCTTTGAAAGAGACCTCTATATTCCCCACCTCCCCCTTCCCCTTTGATAATCGCTCATCAATCGATTCAATTCCGTGATAGATACAATTCTTTATCAGATGAAGGAGAGGTTCTTCAAGCCTGTCAATTATACCCTTGTCTATCTCTATAGACTCATTTACGACAGAGAGTCTTACTTCCTTATTGAGCAACCTGCTGGTGCTCTCCACAATAGCACTCAACTTCGGGATTATAGAACTCGCAGGTATCGTCCTCAATCTGCCCGCATAGTTAATCAGCGTCTTGAAACTATAGTCTATCCTCGTAATCTGTGGATTCTCTACCTCAGGGGGTAGGGAATACCTGTACTTATTCCAGAGTAAAACAAGATTATCGAGCCCCTCCGTTATCTCCTCAATCCTCTCAAAGGGGATTCTTATATACTTTACCAGATCCACCCTCTTCTCTTTTGTCTCAATATGGGTATAAGGCCGGAATGATATCAGTCTCATCTCTCCAGTCCTCTTCAGGACCTCGCCTACAGTCTCCTCATCCAGCCTCTCAGAGACATATACCCTGATGCTTAAAAATCTGATTCCCCTCTTCAAGTCCTCAATGGAAGGTTCACTCTTTAAGACTCTCCCTTTCTCTGATAGCGCCTTAAGTAGCATAAATGCCCTCACCGATGGGGTCTTGCAGGTGGACTCGGGTTCAAATACGAGTTCATAACTCCCTTTCAGATCAATACTACCTGAGTGACTCTGTGTTTGAGATGATCTCTCAGCCCCTGATATCCTCTTTTTTGTCTCACTTACTACATATTCAAGTTCTCTCAGCATCTCCTCAGAAGCAGGGGGGAGTCCATTTTCAAAATTGTCTATTTCACTGGATATGGAACTCAAACCCCTCCTTATAAATTCCACAACACTGAAATACGACTCGGGATATTTTCTGATGAGGTCAAGGAGGTCCTCGAGGGAATGGGCGAGCTCCCCAATCCTCGTTGCACCCATTGTATTTGCCATACCTTTCAGGGTATGGAATCGGCGGAACATATCAAACAGCAGACCCTCATCTATTCTCTGCGTCCCCTTCTCAATCTTATTGATGGACATAAATATCTCTGCTAAATGCTCCCTCGCCTCAGAGATAAACAGGGACTTATACTCATTTTCTGACATCTAATCTATTTAATGAATTTGTTTATGACAGAGAGGACCTCTTCCTTCTTAAAGGGCTTAACAATGAAGTCATTCGCCCCGGCCTCTATCGCCTCCATAACCAGTGTCTCCTGCCCCAGGGCACTGCATATAATTATTATTACAGAATTTGAAAGCTTCCTTATCTCCCTTGTGGCCTCTATTCCACTCTTAAAGGGCATTACTATATCCATTATAACTATATCGGGGTTCAACTCCTTAAACTTCTCAACCCCCTCCACTCCATTGCTTGCCTCTCCCACGATCTCAAAGTCAGGAGAAGAGAATACATCCTTTATCAACCCCCTCATAAATACGGCATCATCTACTATCAAGACTTTTTTGGGCATAAGAATATCTCCTGAAATCGATTTCTGTCCGACTTAACACGGGGGATAATATCCTCCAATAATTCTATATTTTCAACAAAAAAAGCACCTCTGTCACGAGAATTTCTCATATTCTCCTTATCCAATTTTACAACATCCTTTATGTATTCCCTCTCCACTATATCCTTAAGGCTATCATACAAAAGGGAGATTACAGAATTTTTGGACTCGATCAGAATAAGAGATGACCTGTTCTTATATGAATCTACTGGCATAAAAGTGAAATCCCCCTTTATAACTCTATAGATATCAATAACGGGGATCACCTCCCCATTCATAAATACAAGCCCATTCAGCCTATCGCTCAACTCGGGATACATAAAGACTGTCTCATCCTGATAAATCCCCTTTACGAAGTCAACGGGTACATACACCTCAATTCCCTGTCTTATGAATCCAAATACTCTCATCAAATTTTATAGTGCTTTATCTTATCGCTCAGTTCCTCGCTCAGCCCCTTCAGACCAGCCGATAGATTCTTGATCTCCTCTATATTGCTTAGTTGAGATTCCACTCCTGTCTTCAGTTCCTCGGAGGTCTCATAGTTCTTATGGGATACCACACTTATCTCCTCAACTGAATGGACAATCTCTACAGAATTTTGATTCTGCTGGGAGGTCAATTCACGAATATAACTCACAGCCCCATTTATCTTGCTTAAAGAGCTGTTAATCTCACCTGTTATTGTCAGAAGATTCTTTAAGTGCAGAGACAACCCCTCTATCCTCTCCGTATCCCCCTTTATCTCCTTCACAAGGACATTGGACTCACTGATTATCCCCTCGGCTATACTCCTCACCTTCTTCGCAGATGCATTTGCCCTCTCAGATAGATTCTTGATCTCCTCTGCCACCACTGCAAAACCCTTTCCATGCTCACCCGCCCTCACTGCCTCTATGGTGGCATTGAGAGCGAGCATCTTCGTCTGGTTGGCTATCTCCGTTATGAGTTCTATAGCCTCGGTAATATTGTGGGCACTCGTGGAGAAGTCAATAACCTTCTTATCCATCAGTTCTATCCTGTTGAGAAAGTCAAACAGATTCTTCAGTATCTCCTCGAGATTAGAGATTGAGTTGTTTATAGAGGCTGATATATTTTTCGTGACCTCCTCTGTCTCCCTCGTCTTCTTCTCTATCTCTGCTATCCCCCTCGCTAGTTCCTCTATGGACTTCACTGTCTTCTCCACCATATTATCCTGCTTTTCCGCCCCTTTACTGATCTGATTTATAGAAAGGAGTATATCCTTTATCCCTACCGAGACCTGGGCGATAGCCGAATCGAGGTTCTCCGCCTCAATGTACAGTCTCCCCGAGACATCGTGAAATCCCATAACAAGTAGTTTCAGGTTCTTTCTCAATTCCTCAATACTATTCTCAAGATGATCGAGTTCGCTCTTAATCTCCAGGCTCTGAGTATCATCATATATCTTAAAAGTTAGATCCCCCTGAATTACCTTCTGTGTTGCATCAGCGATCCTCAATACCTGTCTCGTGGTCTTCATCGAATAAAAGACGGCAAAGGCAATACTCGTCAGTAATATGAGTAACACCTCTAAAATTACAACAAATGTAGTTGAGAATCCCGAGAGAATCCTAGGCACAAACAGTATGATCAGGGTACATATCAGGGCCGAATAGACATATCCCAGTACTGCACTCTTAAAAAGCCTGTAATTCATTTATCCCCTTTTTTCTCACCGAACATCTTTATAAAGGCATTCACAATCTTCGGGTCAAACTGTGTACCTGAACACCTCTTCAGTTCCTCGATCGCAACCTCGTGACTGAGGGCGGGCCTGTAGGGTCTGTCCGATGTCATTGCATCGTATGTATCTGCTACTGCGAGAATCCTTGCACCAAGGGGTATCTCTTCTCCCCTCAGACCATCGGGATAACCTGAGCCATCATACTGTTCGTGATGGTGATATATCAATGGGAGGATATCCTGTAAAAATGTGATAGGCTGGAGAATCTTCTTCCCTATGACGGGGTGCAGTTTGAACATCTCATATTCCTTAGGCGTAAGTTTCTCCGGCTTATTCAACTCCTCATATCTTATACCTATCTTTCCAATATCATGAAGGAGTGCGGCCTGGAAAATCCTCCCTGTCTCATCCTCCGACAACCCGAGTCCTCTACATATCTCAAGGGCTATCCTTGCCACCCTCTCTGAATGACCTATTGTATACCTGTCCTTTGCCTCTATCGCCATTGCAAATCCCTGAATCGTCTCAGAGAAGGTATTCTGCATCCTCATCACGAGTTGAATATTCTCGATATGTGCCCCAGCCCTATCTGCGATAGTCAGGACTGTCTTCCTCTGCCCCTCCGTAAATACCTGATTGGTCCTCAGACTATAAATGGCGATCAGATATTGATTTGTACCGTTGACCTTTATGGGAGCGAACAGGGCACAGGCCGGTTTATTCTCTATGAAAAGCCCTTCTGGATAATTCCCGTCCTCAAGCAGCGTAGCCGTCGAGGAGGTGGCAATGAATCTCAACCTCTCTGGATCCAATTTTGGATAAGAGTCATCTGATGATAGATTCTTCCTCTTGAGTATCTTGAGACTCCTATCCTTCTGAATCTCGTAGATCTCCAGTATATCAGGGCTTAATGCCTCGGAAATGGCATTCAGGACCAGATCAAATATACCCTCGGGGGTATTCTTTGAAGACATCTCCTCGGACATATGATATAGCGACAGAGCCTCTCTCAACTGTATATTCTCTGATATCAGATTGTACTTCTCTATCGCCCTGTCGAGTATCCTGATGATATCCTCCATCTTAAATGGCTTTAATATATAGTCATAAGCACCCGCCTTCATCGCCTCTATCGCAGTCTCTATGGTCCCATATCCCGTCATAATAATTGGAATAGTCGGAATTCTCCTGTCATTGATAAACTGGAGGAGCTGCATCCCATCCAGATTGGGCATCTTCAAATCGGACAGTACTACAGTATAGGCTCCCGAGAGGATCTTATCCCTCGCCTCCAGTCCATCCTGTGCGGTATCTATATCATACCCCTCTAAGGAGAGAAACTCTGTCAGGATATCCCTGATTACAGGTTCATCATCGACAATCAATATCCTTGGCTTTTTGGTCGCAATAGCCATTACCAATCCTCAACAACTATACCAAAATTACCTGAACTGGAGGGGGTTTTTGTATTATCCGGAGAAGCGGGGTTCGTAAGAAGTGAAAATGTATCCTCTATAACTACAGCAAATCTATTGTCTGCATTAGAGGTTGCAATTAAATACCCATCGAGGTAATCATAAACTATATTTACTAAGTTTTTGGAATTGTCCGAGTCAGTGGATGTAACCAGCCTCGTATCCAGTGGAGAGCCTGATATCTCTGTAAGAGTATCTGTACTGAAGCCCTTAATAGTTGCTGTTGCACTCCTCGGTGAACCAGGCGAATTGTTACCTATGACATATAGTCTCTGAAAGCCCTTTCCAAAGGCAAGCCTCACAGGACCAAAATCAACCCCGAGACTGATTGGGGCCGTATCATTACTCATATCACCTGCCCTGAAGATATACAAATTCCCTGATGTATAATCCACCACAAATACCCTATCTGTATCAGCGTGATACTTAACATCAAAGGCAATTGATGTTTTGTCTCCAAATAAAACATACCCATCTCCAATCGGATTTAGTGTATCTCTATCAAGCACAAACATGGCTCCCCTATAATCCTGCGGGGGACCACCGGGAGGAGGAACCGCAGAATCCTGGGTACCCGACAGAAAGACTCTGTTATTCTTTTTGTCTATATCAATCCCATACAGGGCAACGGCAATCTTCTTTGCCTCTTTTAAAGCTAGTGTCTCCATTTCGTGCACATATAGTCTGCCATCAAGGGAGGTAAGGTATATCCTCCCCTTCTCGGCATCCAGTATAGCGGAGGTGATATTTGACTTTGCCTGGTCATTCGTAACCTTCTTGATAAACTCAATAGTCGCAAAGTCATAGGCACTGATAGAGTACCCAACCCCACTCGAATCGTTAGAGATCACAAGTATCATCAGACTATACGGGTCAAGTAGAACTGGATAGGGTAAACTCCCATCTGAATCATACATTCCATTTCTGTATGTCAGAAAATTTGGGAAAGTGAGGGAAAAGAATTTTTTCCCAGGATTCGTTGCATTCCCATAGTCAGTAAAGAAGAGCCTCCTCTGGAGTTTGAAGGCATTACCTGCCGTCAGCTTCTGTTCCTGACCGAAGGACCTGACAGTTATGTCCCCACTCTGTGCAAATCCTGGAACAATAACTTTGATATAACCACTCGCAACCTCCACAACCTTTGCGGGATTACTATCCCCAGTGAAGTACACAGAGAGTGTTCCACACTCACCATCAAAGCCCTGACCTCTGATTGTCAGGAGAGTACCTCTCGGCAATTCTCCTGTTGGCTCCCTTCTCTGTACAATGAGCATACCACCCGCATCACAGGATGATATATCAGAAATATCACTTGTATCAATACCTGCATCACCTGTATCACCCGAATCGGATGGTTCTACCACCTCCTCCACATCCGTAATATCATTGCCCCCATCTTCAATATCTCCTCCTGCATCCTCGAATATATCCTCAGCATCGCCGGCATCAGTTGTGACATCAAGCACCTCGTCACCGGCATCCCCTCTCTCAATATCCCTGCTCCCATCAATCTGAACTACACCTGTGTCACAATCACTTATGGGCTTACACACCCCATCATCGCACCTCTTACAGGTACCACATTCACTATCCTTACTGCAACCTGTATTTGGATCTATCGCAGTAGGATCAGGCGTAATAACCCCGGAATAACACTTCTGATTCAGGCATCTCTGCCCCGATGGGCAATCTGAATCTTTATTACAGGTAGTAGAAGAACTGCATCCATAATAAACTACATAAGTAATAACTATCACCAGTATACTCAAGAGTTTCCTCTTCATTCTTAAAATCTCCTTCCTCATAGAAACCATATTTTATATTGTTTTTTTTATTTTTCAACAAGATAATACTCGACTTTGAAAATTGAGTCTGTAAAACGAGTATTTCCCTATTTATTTGTGCTCATTCAAACACACTTCAATCCCTCCCCCTTTACTTACCTGCCAATTTACAGAGCTTTTATGCCTAAGCCAGATATTTCATTCCAACTATATATATCTCCTTTGAACCCTTACGGGTAGAATCAGGTCTTGTGATAAAGACCCTCTCGAATAACTCCTTTACCCTCTCGACAAATGACTTGAACTCCTCCCCCTCGAATATCTTGATAAGCCCATTCCCGCCCTTTCTCAACAGATAGGGTAATGAATCTATTGCTGCCTCAGCCAGTTTGAAGGAGAGATAGGCGTCTCTGAATTGAATCCCTGATGTATGTGGAGCCATATCAGAAAGAAGGACATCGTATTTTCTATTATCAGATAGCCTCAGGAGCTCCTCCACCTTTCCCTTCTCCCTGAAGTCGCCCTCGATAGTAATGGCATTTGAACCAACAGGCACAACAGAGACGAGATCAATACCCACCACTCTTCCCTCTTCGCCCACGAGTCTGGATGCAACCTGCATAAACCCACCCGGGGCACATCCGAGGTCGACTACATAATCCCCTTTTTTAATAATGTGATACCTGTTATTAATCTCTATAAGTTTATACGCCGCCCTTGACTTGTACCCCTCCTCCTTGGCCTTCTTATAATAAAAGTCCTTTCGATTGTATATCCCCATCTCAGAATCTTATGGACAACCTCAGCCCTTCAGAGGAAAGGTGTAGTTTATTATCCTCTGCCATCTTCAATGCCGAATTAAAATCTTTACCCGAGATATACGCATCAAGCACATTCAATAGCCAGACTGCAGCACCAGCATATATAAAATAATTCCTCATCCTGTAATAATTCTCTCCATCTTCTCTCAGGGCAGTGACCTCATCACTACACTTCTTATCATCCTCACACTCCGAATCCCGGTATTTCTTCTTGTATTCATCCTCCTTACTGGCACCGAGGAGATGCATAGCGACAGCCGTACCAAACAATCCGGCCTCAACAAGAGTAAACGCCGCACCCTTTATCTTATCTCCGTTGTAGAATTGTCCCCATCCGGGGAGTATGAGGGACCTGTATGTGGCATCCCACTTACTCCTTAAAACCAGAGACTCACTTGAGAGGGCAATCATACCCTCGATTGGAGAATTGAAGCCTTCCTGATAAAGCACCTTCGCACTCTCCACATCTACAACCCTCGCATTAATCACAAATTTGTCAGCCGCCTCATTCACCTCACCCACGATGACCACCTGTGCCTGTAACATCTTCCCCACCTGAGCAGCAGTCTTCTCATCGGCAAATCCCAATTGAACCAGCTTCATCTCATCAAGCACCTTCGCAAGTTTCTCCCTCTCTATCAACTCGATATTGTTGAACTTTGAGAGGTTTATCATCAACTCTCCCATCACGAGAGTACCTATCTCCTTCTTCTTTGCAATCTCGCCGTTGTTCGAGAAACTACTCACTACCACCCTTACTATTGCACCGCCCTTTATCCGCTCCAGTTCTTTACTGATATTCTTTGCCACCGATTTCAGTTTTATCTGAATCTCCTTCTTGTCCGCCTCCACATCTCGCTTCTCCCCTTTCCCCTTCCCATCCACACCCTTCCCCGGTTCCTCCTTCTTCTCAACCTTACTTTCACTCTTAGAGGTGGGTTGTGCCTTCCCTTTACTCTCCTGAGCAGATGCCATCAGACTGAGAGATAAAAACAGGACAATAAAAAATGTTATAATTTTTTTCATATCTCCTCCATTGCTATACAAGGATGGGTCAATACTACAACAGAAAGATAAATAATCAAGTGATATTAAACACAAAATTGAATTTTTTCATCAGATTAATCGGCTTGACAATCCCAAACTAGGCAAGTATATTCAACTAAAGTTTTTTAAGGGGTTTCATCCCTTGAATAATGATGTTATGAAATGAATTTCATTCTTTTAGGAGAGGTTTTATGAATAGATTAGTATTATTCCTGATATTCGTCTTTATGCCCATCGCCCTATATGCCTCAAATTACACAAAGGTGGCTGGGGCATTTTATGAGGACGACCCATTTGATGCCAACATAGACATATTCTTTCAGGGATTCTATAAGAACTCCACCATAACCAGGGAGTTCCTCGACAAAAATAGGGGGAAGATAATAGACGCCAAAAACCTGGATTACAATGAGACATACTATCTCCTCTCCCCAAAGCTCGAAATAGGTGTATATAAAGATCTCGAGGTCTATGCAGTCTTCCCAATCTATATTACATATGAAAAATCTATAGACTTTGCTACTCAAACGGGCTGGAAGCAGATCACTTTGAATAAAGAAAACAAATACTATGGAGACACAAAAGAAGACCCCAATAGAATAATAAGGAATATCCCGGATAAGGCAGTAAGAGGCGGGTTCGGAGATATGTCCGTTGGTATAAAATGGGCTCCATTCTATGACCAGAAACCGTACCATATATTGAACAGGGATAAATCCAGACTGCACTGGGATGACACAATGGCAACCTGGGTCCTTGGATTTGAATACACCATTCCAACTGGTGCCAGGTATGACCTGAATGAACAGGCTACATCTTCCAATAAAGGGGATATCGGGAAGAAGATTCAGATTCTCTCATTCTGGACTGCATTCTCAAAGAGATTTGAATATGTGGACCCATACTTTGGGGTATTCTACAATCTCCCACTTACAACCAGCAATTCCCTCATCTCAGGCTCTCACAGGGCCGGTTTTGATATAGGTACAGAGATCATCCCATATGAGGATGTTCAACTGGGGAATAAGTTTGCCTTTGATTTCAGGCTATCAGCTGCCTTTGTAAGCAATGCCGAGAAGGCTTATTCAGAGATTGCCGAATTCCTCCCCAATTTTAAGAAGGACTCTGATGGCAACTATATACTCGGCGAGGATGGTCTACCCATAATCGATTCCTGGGGGAGAGTTACAGCGACAGAACAGTACTTCGAGTTCAGGGGGACCTTCGGGATCAGTTTTGTTGTTTCAAAGTATCTGAGACTGATGAGCAATGTAGGTTTTGGCCACGATACCTGGCACTTTATCACCTATGCAAACTCCTGCTCGGAGGACAGGAACAACAACGGGAGATGCTCTAAAGATGAAGGAGATATCCCAAATCCTGTCTATGAGCCTATCCTGGATCAGAGAGGTAATAGATTCAGGATTGCAGATACACTCATAATATTCTGGAATGCCTCTCTGACAGGGCAATTTTAGATATATAGGAATACTCCGTAGATGTACTACATTTTCTCCGGGAAGTCACAGGGCACAAGAGAAAAGGGCATCATAGCAAAAAACATAAGTACATAATGGAAAAAGAGTATTTCATAAGGCTCAGGGGAATATTGAGTCTTATTGACAAATCGGAAGGAGATAATCAGGGGATAACCAAAATCAAGGAAGAGGTAAAGAGGCTTAAAGAATTATACCCTGAAAAGAGAAACTTACTAAATGACCTCATTCAAATTTTCATAACTGGTGATGAGACAGCCGTCAGGCTCTCAAAGATCCTGATAGAGAGTGAACTTTTGAAGTCGGGCATCACTGAGACAAAGGCGGTCCAGAGAAATAAGAGGCAGAATACAATAGTTGACCCATTAGAGCAGCCGATCCAATATGTAAAGGGTGTTGGACCAGCCCTCTATGAGAGGTTCAGGAAGAAAGGACTCGTCACAATAAGGGATGCCCTATTCTTCTTCCCCAGGAGTTATGAGGACAGGAGGAATATAACCCCCATCAGTCATATCAGGATTGGAGAGACCGTCACAGTAATAGGGAGGGTTGTCTGTTCGGGCAGAACCAACAAGACATTTACAATCACCATCGCAGATAAGAGTGGATTTCTCGACCTCGTCTGGTTCAATATCCAGAACTATTATTATGAGTATCTGAAAAATAAGTTCAAAGAGCAGACGACAGTTATAGTGAGTGGAAAGGCGAGTCTGTTCAGAAGGACTTTACAGATAACACACCCCGTAATAAAAGAGACATCAAGTCTCGAGGATGAGATATTCTTCAGAAGGATAATACCAATCTATTCTGCCATCGAGGGTATAGGAGAGAGTCACCTTATTAAGATAATGAACAACATAGTTGAGGAGTATGCAGATTACATTCAGGATGAACTCCCATCAGAGATAAGGAATCGCTATAACCTCATAGGTCTCTCCGATGCCATTAGAAAAATACACTTCCCGCCGAATGATACCAACTTTGATGACCTCCAGAGCAACAGCTGGGCTCCGAGGAGGAGATTGATATTTGGCGAACTATTTCTAATGGAGTTAACCCTCGCCAGAAGAAAGGCAGGGTTCAAGCAGGAGAAGGGGGTCCCTCACGACATAAGCGATACCAGTGTGGAGAATGCCATATCCCGTTTGCCCTTCAGACTCACAAACTCCCAGCGAACCTCCCTCGATGAGATAATAAACGACCTTCGAAGTACAAATCAGATGAATAGAATACTGATAGGAGATGTGGGTTCAGGGAAGACCGCTGTTGCTATGGTATCATCTTATCTCGTGGCACAATCAGGCTCTCAGGTGGCAATCCTTGTACCTACAGAGATACTGGCTCAACAACACTACAGAAATTTTTGCAGGATGCTACCGGACATCTCTGACAGAATCGGGCTCCTCACAGGCTCAATAAAGGGGGCAGAAAGGAATCGAATACTCGGGGATATCGCTCTGGGACATAAGAAGATTGTAATAGGGACTCACGCCCTGATAGAGGAGAGGATAAAATTTAAGAATCTCACATATGTAATCATAGATGAACAGCACCAGTTTGGTATCAACCAGAGGGCAAAGATGAAGTCCAAGGGTTATAATGTAGATCTGCTGATGATGAGTGCCACACCTATACCGAGGACACTCGCCATCTCCTTATACGGGGATCTGGATATAAGTATGATCAAGGAACTCCCGCCAGGCCGCAAGGAGATAATCACCAAAATCATCAGTGGGGATAAGGTCGACCATCTCTATGACAGGATAAGAAAGGCAATTATAGAAAGGGATGAGCAGTGTTACATCGTCTATCCCCTCATCTCCGAGAGCGACAGGGTCGACCTGAAGGCGGCAGAGAATATGTACCAGACCCTCAAGGAGGGGAAATTCAGGGATATACCCGTTGGGTTGATTCACGGGAGGATCTCTGATGAGGAAAAAGAGAAGATTATGAATGAATTCAAGGATGGGAGAATCAGGATCCTCATTGCCACAACAGTAATAGAGGTGGGTATAGATGTACCAACAGCCAGCATTATGGTGATAGAGCATGCTGAGAGATTTGGATTGTCACAACTGCATCAGTTGCGAGGAAGGGTAGGTAGAGGGGAGAGGACATCATACTGCTACCTTGTGGCGTATAACTGGCTATCCGAGAATGCATATGAACGGCTCAAGATTATGGAACAGACAACAAACGGATTTAAGATTGCTGAAGAGGACCTCAGGATTAGGGGTCCCGGTGAACTGGCGGGCACAAGACAGTCTGGACTCCCTGACCTGCATATGAGCAATCTCATAAGGGATGCGGCAATCCTGGAAGAGACGAGGGCCGCGGCGTTTTATATCATCGAGAGGGACCCTGAACTACTTCAGAATAGATTTTCAAGGTTACGCTACCTTTTGAATAAGAAGGAAAAGGAACTGGAACTCATAACCACAAGTTAGACCTCGGTTTTTTTTATATATATCAGGTAGCCTTTCAGAAAGAAAGGTGTCAGGTACAAACTGGGGATATTTGTTCTAACATATTGATATTACTGGATTTTTTAGAATAAGTGCCAGGTAGAAAACCACCCAAAACACTTCTTAACAGGGACTAAAACCTGATCCTATTCGCCTCTCCTTATGAAATCAAAGAACTCCTCATCCTCCATCGGTCTGGGGCGGGCATACCTCAATTTGTGTCTATATAGACTTTCTGCAATCCTTCCCAGTTCCTCTGCCTCCTCTGAATAAGGGTATTTCTCTATGAGTGTCTTTCGCTCCTTCTCTGCCTCAGCCACGAGGGGGGAACGGCTGAGGAATCCAAGTATCTCAGTCTTTATCCTCTTTGCAAAGTTATGAAGGATCTTCCGATCAGCATTATTATTTTTGAGATTGACAATTAACCCAGCCAGATAAATCCCGTTCTCAAAATATGTATTTATTGCTTTTGTAATATTGTTCGCCGCATATAGCGACATCCCCTCCTCAGATGTGACAATCACGACCTTGTGGGCAAAGCCCAATCTCAAAGGAGCTGCAAACCCGCCACACACCACATCCCCGAGGACATCGTATATAACTACATCATACCTTCTGGATTTTATCACCCCATTCTCCTGGAGGAATTCAAGTGTCCTCGCCACTCCCCTGCCCGCACATCCCACTCCAGGTGGGGGTCCTCCCGACTCGATACACTCTATCCCAAGCTTCCCTTCATTGATTATTTTTGAGATATCACTCACTGTAATATTATCTCCTATTACATCAAGCACCGTCATTGCCCGTACATTGTCTTTCAACAGAAGTATGGTACTATCGTGTTTCGGGTCACATCCGATATGCAGCACCCGTTTTTTCTTCTTTGCCAGATAATAACTCACATTTGCTGAAATGAAGGATTTTCCTATCCCACCCTTGCCATAAAAGGCTATACTCTCCATATACACCTCAATACATATAAAATCCCCACCCCAAGCCGAGTGAAAAATAAGAGCCAATAAACTGCTCCCCAGATAATATATAGGAATCCAGTATCCCCAAAAAGATATGTAAATCCCCATTATCTACACTCGATTGAAGAGGGAAATTGAGCCTGAATATGTTATAAACCAGGCCCCATTTACTCTCATCCCCCATTTTTATCATTCCAGCCCCAAGGGTCAAGAGTTCGAACTGCCGGGTGCTATACAAGGTTAGAGCAAAATTGACTGAATAATCTCCATCACTCGTATACAACGCCTGAATCTGTGGAGTAAACACAACTGGTAGAAGGTTCGCCTTTATTCTCCCCTGTATGATATGCGACACAGTAGTATCAAAATCGTCTATAGTCTCATTTTTAACAAAGGTGCTACCAAAACTATAAAATACATCTGTCGTCAGATACCCATCACCCACATCCCGCCTGTACTTCTTCGCTATCTCTGTGGCAGTTGCCTCGAAGTCTATAAACACCTTCGTCTCCTCCTGGTCCTCTGATACAACTGCCTCCGCCTTTCGCTCCCCATACTTTTTGTGATAGAATCTAACCTGATATTTGCCAGGTGCCACATCCTCTATCTTTGCGGGTGTAAAATACTTCTTGTTATTAAAATACACCTCCGCCTTATCGGGCTTGGAGTCAACATATATAGAACGAACCTTCTTAACCAGTTTTATCATCAATGGCTTTATCTCATCCTTATTCAAACTCACGGTTATTGTCTCATCCTTATATCCCTCCTTTCTGGCAACAATTATATGTCTCCCGTTTCTCATCTTCTCGATCTTGAGCGGTGTTACCCCCTTATCCTCATTATCAATAATCAATCTTACTCCCGATGGTTCGCTCACGATGTCGAGCCCAGATGTAAAGAATACTTCCCCCTTTACATCCTCCATCTCCTTCTTAAGTTTTTTGGGGTCAAACAACTCCTTTACAATTCTGGGAACCTCATCCAAAAGGACATTATCGCTCTTATAGACCTTCTTAATAAGCCTGTTTATAACCTCTACCTTCTGGGCATTCATCAGTTTTATGGCGATGACATATTTATCCCCCATCTCCCCTACAGAGCCCTCTACATAGTATTCAGCCCCCATAGCCCCGGCGATCTGGGTAAGACAGGAGGACTCGGTGCAATTCTTCAGTTGTTTGTTGCCCTCCCAGAATAACATTGAGTCCAGATCCTTCTGACCTATCACCTTGAAAAGGTTGAGTTTGTTAATCTCATCTATCAGGATCTCAGTTAACAGATTTGCCTTACCCTTGCTCACCCCCTCTTCTGCACTTATATTGAAAACTATCAATGACGGAAGTTCTTCGGAAAAGGCGATTCCGATACAGAAAATTAGAAATCCTACGGAATACAATATTTTCTTCATACTATAAAACTCCTTAGTGGCTATATAATACATAACCATTCATAAAACTGCAATAGATTTTACAAAGCAAACTTTTAATCTCGAGAGTACCGAGCTCTCGGATATTTATCATATCTGTTTCTGGCAGTTTTCATTTTAACTTATCTGATAATAAGGGTATTTATTATGATTCCGATAATGGATTTTTCTAATAAGATACCCCAGTTTCTTCTCCCCTATGCCTTGTTTCTCATGTTTGATTCCTTCTACCTCTTTTAGCTCATAAATATGAACTCCAAAGACAGATTTATGCCCATCTGAGTATGTAACGGCTGTAGATTTACGAAATACCTTCGTGGAATTTCTTACATATAACTCTGAAGACCTGATCTTAAAGAAATTCCCGATGGATAGTGTTGACTATGAAAGGTCAGAGGGGAGGAGACCGTTGCTTAGATGCTCTTTATAAAGAAATCGGGACTCTAAAGTTTAAATTATGGATAGCATATTTTCATTGTTATGTGGATTTAAGAGACAATTCTTTTACTATTGAGAATAACAACATAAAAGCCACAATCAGTATCGAAGTATTGGATATTTACTGATTGTTCATTGAACCAGGGAGCAACTACACCCGGCATTATCCGCCTCTCCCTCCGTACTCCCACTATCAGGTTTATGGATCACCAGATCCATACCGCCCGCATCCTTTGATACTGTTGTATCAAATCCTTCTACATCATAATGGTCGGAGGTTGTATCGTAATACTCATCGCTGTCAATCGAATCCGAGTCTTCATCGGATAGAGTAGTATCTTCGACCAACATATCCGCCTGAACTGCATCGAATTCAAGAATATCCGAGAATCCATCATCTGCTGTCTTTACATCCTGTATATCATACCCCCCATCCCCTGTCGGTATCTCGTCCGTGTCCTCATCTCCGATCTCACAGGGGATATCCGAGGCATAAAACTCGTTTGTAGTAGTACTTGTGACATCCGATTTCACCTTCACAGTTATGCTATGCAATCCAACTGATAGTTTCGAGGCATCGAAGTAACCTCTATATTGATATCTGTTTGTCTTTCTCTTCTCCATAACAATCTCTTCGCCATTGTCTATTTTGAAAGTAACATCGGGATTTTCTGCCTTCGAGAAGACAAGGGCACGAACAGGTGCCCTGTTGCATTTTACCGAGACAGGTGGGACATATGGATTTTCCAATCTGTTCTTCGGGTCATCCAGTATTACATCCGCTGGGGCTGTAATTACAGCCGCTGGGAGCATAGACATAGCCTTAAAGGTCTTTATAGTCACGGCATAGTTATCTATTGCCCAGATCCCCACATTATCCCCTTCGGACTGACCGAGTGAAGCGAGTCTGTATTTTATGATGTTCCCATCCCCTTTTCTAAAACCGAGGTCGTGTTCGTGTCCGTGTCCAAAATAGGATATACCATACTGCTTGAGGAGTATCAGGAACCTATCCTTATTCTTTACATTCTCCTTCTCATAATCGTGGTGGGCAAAGGCAATCCTCATATTTGCATTCGGATTCTCACGCAAGAATCTATCTATCTGAATGAGTTCGTCGTCTGTGAGCTCCTGATTGTCCGAGGGCCACTGTTTGCCATCGTTTGCCGTCGTAGCCGCATAGAAGAAGTGATAAACCCCCTTTCCATTGTCTATATACCAGGATGCCTGCGTACTATTCGTGAATGACCCCTGCATAGAATATTTCAGATAATACGCCAGCTGTCCATCCCCATAGGCATCGTGATTACCTGGACAATCAAAGTAGAAACTCGGTGTCATCATCGCACTGGTATAGATATCCTTATATTTGAGCCACTCATCTTCGTGTGGACCCGAGCCATAATACGGTATTGTAGATTTGGTAGAATCCGTCAGATCCCCGGTCACAACTACAAAATACGGATTTATCACCGGGACGGCATCGTTCAAGACCCAGGGGAAATAATCCTTGTAATATTTCAGTGCATCCGAATCCACATGGGTATCCGTTATCTGTACAAACCATATCACATTGGAGCCATCGGCAAGATATCTTGCCGGTGCCTGGGCATTCAAATCAAAGACGACCAATAAGAATACAATTGTCAAAAATACGATCTTCTTCATAGTGATTGATATATCACAATCTTACATATTTTGGAACTACCTTCTATTCATAACAAACATCTCGAGCGCGAGTACAACGGCAGCAAGTAGCAATAGAAACTCGATGAGATTCATATTTCTGTTTCCAAGTCTGAACGGGGTAATTCCTCCATGTCCCGCCTGACCCTTCTTCTGATAGAGAGGCTCTATCTGCTCTGAAGGAAGTCTTACCAACTCCGATTCCCTCTTATCTGCATTTACCACCAAGAGCAGCTCTGTATCAGACATATTCACTTCATAGAAACCCACATCTGACGGCGCCCTGATATTCAACGCATAGGAGCCATCGGGCATACTCCTACAGGTAAGTCTGTTCTCGACCATCTCCCCTCTAATATTCAGCATTTTTGCATCTGTACAACTCACACCATTCATAGAAATCTCCTCATATGGCCTCGCATAGATTATTTTCTTTGCTATGAGTCCCGAGAACATACTCTTGAAAAGAGTTGCCACAAACGGGAGATAGTCCTTTCTGATGGGTAGATCGTTCATATCCATATCGATTGAGGTAGTGTACAAATATACGAACCCATCTCCATATCTCTTCGAGACAAGAAGAGGTTTCCCGCCTGTTGTCCTTAAATTGCCCTTAGACCCCGCCCCGAAAGCCACATCGAAGATCTTCTGAATTTTCACCTTCTTGAAGATACTCGATGTATCCACCAGATCGCCCTTGAAAGAACTATCGTATATCTCTATGCCCTCTTCTGATTTCATATCCGTCAATTCGGAG
>Ga0078972_1007346_pt1 | contig 24608 bp, 25 predicted proteins | sample YelNatPaOPGAMG01_FD_67568 | JGI IMG/M metagenome (GOLD analysis project Ga0078972, IMG submission 67568) | Hot spring thermophilic microbial communities from Obsidian Pool, Yellowstone National Park, USA - OP-RAMG-01 (SPADES assembly) (version 2) | ecosystem: Environmental > Aquatic > Thermal...
TTTACATTTTTCAAAGAGCGATTTGCCACCGCTTTTAAAAAAATTGTTTTTGGTGGCTTATGGAAATATTATTCATTTTTTTGTTGACATATTACCGTACCACTTGAAGACCTTTTAATCAATATTTACTTACTATAATCACTTCCTTTAGATACTTAAATTTCCATTATGGAATTGTAGTTTGATATACCATTAGATAAGTTCCGTTTTTAAGACGAACCACAGTTGGAAACATAATACTAACTGACTCTTTTCCAGTACTTGCATCAACTGTAATACGAGTTCCAGATTCTAGTGTCCAATTACTAGTATCTGTTGAAATTAAAGATTTAACCCAATTATTATTTGCTGGTATCTGTGAAGAACCATGAACATACATTCTATAAAATGTAGAAAAATCTAAAATATCAGCAATAATAGCACAATTTCCTCCTTCAGATGCAAGACAATCTACCCCTTGGTAAGTAAAATTATTCCCATCAGTAGAAGTTGCATGTTGGTTTCCTGCCCATAGTTTCCAATTTGTATCAGAGAAACGAAAAATTTCTGGATCAAGAACATCTTGAGATGGGAGTGAAAATCTTTCTCCTTCTAAATTATAAGTAAAGCCACCATCTGTAGAAATACAAGAATAAGTACGAGCTTTTTGAGATCCTCGGTCGTCAGGATCTATAGTAACAAAGAGTCGTAAACTTCCATCGGGTTTTAAAACTACATTAGGGTCAACTGGAGGTGTAGCTCCAGAAGGGACACCCTTAAAAGTCACATTCTTATATATCCAATTACTGCCATTATCACAAGAAACAGCCACTACAGTTTCATTTGTTTTAACTTCTACCCCATTTACTATTTTTCCTGCAATTACAAAATAAACAAGTATTTTTCCATCATTTAATACCACTGCATCTGGAACAGTAGCACGGTCAGCAAGAATTCTATTGGTTCTAGTAAAATTTAAACCATCTGAAGAGGTAGCAAGAAGAAGTCTTTGGGTTTCAACATATTGAGGGTTTGAAGGTTTTCCAGAACAAGGTTGAAAGTCACTTTCACCAATTCCACTAATACTAATTCCGCTATTACCTAAAAGTGTAAAAAGTGGATTCTTTCCACATCCAATAACCAAAATCAAAGGCACAAGCAAAAGCAACAATACTACTTTCTTTCTCATTTTAACCACCTCCTTCTAAAATTTTTAATTGATATTATTATCACCTCCTTAATTCACCTATTTATTGCTTTTTAATCCACACATCTTTTCTTCAGATCTGTGGAGATTCACTACTTTGAATTAATTCTTTAAATTTTAAACTTTCTCTTGTAAAAAAATACCACCCTCCTAAAGTTGTGATAGAATATCCTATAAAATTATAAACTATTGAAAAACTTAATGCATCTGCCTGACTTATTCCATAAAACGATAATGCAATTACAGAGAAAAGTTGGGTTGGACCTATACCACCAGGTGAAGGAGGTATTACATTTCCTAAAACAACTAAAATTGTCACAAGATAAGCAGAAGTAAAGATTAAACCTAAATTAAAAGAATGTAATCCAATGTATGTTATCAGCCCTATGATAAACCACTGAAGCAAAGATACCATAAAAATATAAATAGCATTTTTAAAATCATCTATAGACCTCAATCCTTCTGTAAACAAATTAACCCATCTATCTATCTTCCCCTTTTCTACAAACTTCTTTGAAAAGATACCTATAATTTTTTTCATAATATCAATAAAGAATGCTGTCTTAATTTTAAAAAATACCAAAAACGCAATAAAAAGAAGAAATCCTAAGACTGTTATATAAAAAAAAATCCTAAATGCTTCAATATCCGACTTCAGTAAAAATACTCTTTCTTTTTCAGAAATGAGAAATAAAACTATCAAGGAGAAAAATAAAGCAAGAAAGTCAAATATATGCTCAACTATAATAGTTCCAAAAGACAAACTTATACTTATTTTCTCTTTCTTACCAATTATAAAAGCCCGTGCTATTTCTCCAAGTTTAGCAGGAAAAACATTATTAACCATTACCCCTATCATTATAGAAGAAAAAAGATTCCCAAACTTTGGTACTGCATTAGGCTTAAAAATAAAACTCCATTTGTATGCTCTGATACTAAAATATATGACATAAAAAATAACCATAAGGAAGACCAAGGAGAGATTTATTCTTTTAAATCCTGAAAGGACTTCATTAAAATTAACTTTATAAAAAGCAAGAAATAATGAAGCCAAACTTACAACTATTGCTAATACTATGTTAAATTTCCTCATATTTTTTCAAATAATTCATTAGTTTATTACCTATTTCCTTATCCCGTAGTGCATATTCTATAATAGCCTCAATATATCCTAATTTATCTCCAATATCATATCTTTTACCTTCAAACTTAACAGCGTATATCTGGATTTTTTTATTTAAAATTCTCAATGCATCGGTTAACTGAACCTCTCCTCCTTTCCCTTTAGTTAGTTTAGGAATGATATCAAATATTTCTGGAAATAATATATATCTCCCAACCACAGCAAGGTTAGAAGGAGCAGATGCTAAAGAAGGTTTTTCTATCAAATCCTCAACTTTAAAAATACCTTTCTCAATTTCTTTTGCTTTAATTATTCCATAATTAGAAACTTTATCTTTTGCAACTTCCTCTACTGCTAATACAGGTGAGTTATATTTATTATATACTTCTATTAATTGCTTTATCGCAGGCTTTTCAGAATATATTAAGTCATCAGCAAGAAATACCGCAAAAGGCTCATAGGAAAGATATGCTTTAGCACAACAAATAGCATCACCTAATCCTAAAGGTTCTTTCTGTCTAACATAATATATATGGGCTAAATTAGAAATTCTTTCTACTTTATTAAGTAAATTATATTGCTTTCTTTCTCTTAAATAATACTCCAACTCAAACGATTTATCAAAATGATTTTCTATTGACTGCTTACCTCGGCCTGTTACTAACACTATATCTTCAATACCAGAATTTAAAGCTTCTTCTACTATATATTGGATTGCTGGCTTATCAAATATGGGGAGCATCTCTTTAGGCTGTGCCTTTGTTGCTGGTAAAAATCTGGTCCCTAATCCTGCTGCTGGGATTACTGCTCTTTTAATAATATTCACATTTAACCCCCTAATATAATATTTGTCCTTCTTTTTTACTTACTTTGCTTTCTTTCAATTCCTTTATCTTGTTTTATTCTGTCTAAAATTCCATTTACAAATTTTCCTGCCTCACTACCACTATATTCCTTAGCAATTTCTATTGCTTCATTTATTGTAACTGCAACAGGAATATCATCTCTATATAGTAACTCATAAATAGCAAATCTTAAAATATTTTTATCAACATTTGAAATTCTATCAAACTCCCAATTTTGTAATCTTTCTTTTATTAAACTATCTATCTCTTTCAAATTTTCTAAAGTACCCTTCACTATTTTCAAAGCAAAATCTTTTATTTCTTCACTTTCATCTGATCTTTCAAGAAAATACTTCACAACATCGTCAAGCAAAACTCCCCCTAAATCAATCTGAAATAACATTTGTAATGCTAATTTTCTTGCTCTTCTTCTTTCTCTCACAGAACAAACCTCACTTTAAATGCAAAATTTATATTTGACTATATAAATTAGCCATTTCAATAGCAGATAGCGCAGCTTCAGATCCCTTATTCCCTGCCTTTGTACCTGCTCTTTCTATTGCCTGCTCTATATTATCTGTTGTTAAGATACCAAATATAACAGGAACACCTGTTTCTAAAGCAGTAGAAGCTATACCTTTTGATGTCTCTGATGCTATGTAATCAAAATGGGGTGTATCACCTCTTATTATAGCACCTAAACATAAAATTGCATTATACTTCTTACTCTTTGCAACTTTATTTGCTACATACGGGATTTCAAAAGAACCAGGCACAAAGTATATGTCTATATCCTTTTCATCAGCCTCATGTCTCTTTAAAGTATCCATTGCTCCTTCTAAAAGTCTTTTAGTTATAAAATCATTAAACCTGCTTAATATTATAGCAAATTTTTTACCTTTTGCTACTAAATTTCCTTCATAAATCTTTCCCATATACCTATCATCTCCTTTTTTAGTTTTTTAATTTTTATTTCTCCTTCATTTACCTCAATATTTTGCATCTATCACCCCCATTTCAAAAATTTAAGATATGTCCTAATTTTATTTTTTTTGTCTTTAAATATTTTATATTTAACTTATTTGGTTTCACCACTATTGGCACTCTTTCAACAACTTTTAAACCATATCCTTCTAAACCAACAATTTTTCTTGGATTATTAGTTAAGAGTCTAATATTTCTTATACCTAAATCTACTAAAATTTGTGCTCCTATACCATAATCTCTTAAATCAGGTTTAAATCCCAATCTTTCATTTGCTTCAACAGTATCAATTCCCTTATCCTGGATAGCATACGCTCTTAACTTATTAATTAGACCAATACCTCTTCCTTCCTGTCTCATATAAAGTAAAACACCACATCCTTCTTTAGAAATTATCTCCATAGATTTATGAAGTTGCTCTCCACAATCACATCTTAAACTCCCCATTACATCTCCTGTTAAACATTCAGAATGAACGCGAACAAGAACTTTATCTTTATCTTCTATATCACCTAAAATAAATGCTAATGAGTATTCTTCATCTACTAAACTTTTATAAGCTATTACTTTCCAATTACCATATTTATTAGGTATATAAGTAGTAGTAACTCTTTCTATAAGTTTTTCCGTTTTCCTTCTATACTCTATTAAATCTGCTACTGTTATAATTTTTATCTTAAATTTTTTAGAGAATTTAATTAAATCTGGAAGTCTTGCCATTGTGCCATCTTCTTTCATTATTTCACAAATCACCCCTGCAGGATAAAGACCTGCTAATCTTGCTAAATCCACTGCAGCTTCAGTTTGACCTGCTCTTTTTAAAACACCACCTTCCCTTGCCCTTAATGGAAAAATATGTCCTGGCCTTACTAAATCTTCTGGTTTAGTTTTTTTGTCAAGTATAACTTTCACTGTTTTCGCTCTATCATACGCTGAAATACCTGTTGTAACTCCATATTTGGCATCAACAGATACTGTAAATGCTGTATTAAATTTTGATGTATTATCACTAACCATATCTGGGATTTCTAATTCATCAAGACGCTTTCCTATAATAGGAAGGCATATTAAACCTCTTCCATATTTTGCCATAAAATTTATCTTAGCAGGAGTAACTTTACTAGCAGCAATAACTAAATCACCTTCATTCTCTCTATCTTCATCATCAACAACTATAAGGAACTTTCCTTTTTTTATATCCTGTATTGCTTCTGGTATTGAACTAATGAATATATCCTTCCTCATCTAAAAACTCCTTTGTTATCTCTTTTTTAAAATCCATAATTTTTTCTATATACTTAGCAATTACATCCACTTCTATATTTACCTTATCACCTACTTTTTTATACTGAATATTTGTATTATTAAGTGTATAAGGAATTATATTCACAGTAAAAAGATTATTTTTAATCTCAACAACAGTTAAACTTATTCCATCAACAGCAATAGAACCCTTATTTACTATATATTTACTTATCTCTTTACCTACCTCAATAGTAAGAATATTTGTTCCTTCTCCTTTATTTATATTCCTTATTATACCAATACCATCTACATGTCCCATAACAAAATGGCCATCAAGCCTCCCATTAGTTTGAAGTGGTCTTTCTAAATTAACCTTATCACCAATTTTTAAATTATTCAAATTACTTCTCCTTAAACTTTCCTTTGTAACTTCTACATTAAAACCCATTTTATTAAACCCTATAACAGTCAGACAAACACCATTAACAGATATACTTTTTCCTTTATCTATATCATTTAATACTTTACTTGCTTCTATTTCAAGTAAAACATTGATCTTCCTTATTATTCTTCTTATACTACCTACCTCTTCTATTATACCTGTGAACATAAATATCCCTCAATTAATACATCATTACCTAATTTTTTTGTAACAGTATTATGAACAACTAATGCATCCTTTATTTTATCTATACCAATTGGACCAATAACATCTAAACCATCTCCTCCTATAATCTTTGGTGATTTAAACCACATTATCTTATCAACTAAACCATCTTTAATGGCAGAAGTTAAAATTGAACTACCCCCTTCTATCATAACAGAACATATACCTAATTCAGGCAATCTTCTTAATAAATCCCTTAAATCTACAAGACCTTTGTTTGATTTTACGACTAAAATACTAATCCCCTTTTTCTTTAATAATTCAATTTTATGTTTATTAGCCAATTCTGTCGTTGCAATTAAAACTAAAGTTTTAAATTTTAATACCTTACTATTCAATGGGATCTTACATTTTTCATCAACTATTATTTTAAAAGGTTCTTTTCCTTTTATCCATCTTACATTTAAATTTGGATTATCTTTTATTACAGTATTAACCCCAACTAAAATTGCATCAACTTTGGAGCGAATTTTATGAACTAACCTTCTACTTAATTCATTAGAAATCCACTTTGAATCATTCGTTTTCGTAGCAATCTTTCCATCTAAACTAATAGCCATCTTTGAAATAACAAACGGTAAGCCAGTCCTTATATATTTTATATATGGCTCATTGATTTTTTTAGCTTCTTCTTCTAACAATCCAACAGTAACCTTTATATTGTGTTTTCTTAATTTAGCAATACTTCTACCAGAAACTTTTGGATTTGGGTCCTTCATTGCTACCACTACTTCTCTTATTCCCTTATTTATAACTAAATCTACACAAGCAGGTGTCTTTTTTCCAAAAAAATCACAACATGGTTCTAATGTAACATATAAAGTAGAGTTTTTAACAAGTTCTCCTGCTTGATTAATTGCAATTACTTCTGCATGAGGTCCACCAAAATATTTATGATACCCTTCTCCTATTATCTTACCATCTTTTACAATAACTGCTCCTACAAGAGGATTAGTTAAAGTTGTTCCTCTACCTTTCTCCGCTAACTTTAAAGCTATATGCATATATTTTTCTAAAGTCTCCATAAGCAAAAAAACCTCACCCTTTCAGAGCGAGGTTAAAATTAATTAATATTATCCCTTCTTCCATCCAGACTTAACCTATAAAAATAGGTTTCACTGTCGGCTTTGGAATTTCACCAAATCACAAGGCTCTTCAACCTTGTTAGTGGGCTGTCCCATGCATTTATATACATGGCTTACCACCGATCGGGATTTTCACCCTGCCCCGAAGGTATTTAATTTTACTATACTACTTTAAATAATGTCAAGCAAATTAATTTGACAAAATATTTACTAATATGTATAATACTCTTATGAAATTTATTGTAATATTTATACTATTAATTAGTTTAAATGGTAATATAATTGGGAAGGAGACTGAAGGAGCAGGAAAAGAAATTATAGAAATTGATAAATTTGATAAAGCAATAAAAGAATTTGCAGATAGTATAGAAAAAAATAAAAGTAAACAATCTGTTGAAAATTTTTTAAAAATACTAAAGCTTAAGCCTAATAAAGAAATTATTGCAAAAATATCTGAACTAAGTGGATTAAAGAAATCTTATCCATTGGCATATAGTAAATCCTATGACTGGAGTCCAATATTCTCTCCTGATGGGAAAAAAATACTATTTCAAAGTTGGCAAAAATTTAAAGCACAAGAAAATAATGCTATTTATATAATGGACATTGATGGTAAAAATCAAAGAGAAATTGTTGACGCAAAATTTAATAATGCTTCTCCTATGTTTTCTCCAGATAGTCAATCAGTGTTATTCTTTAGTTGGAGAGAAGATACAAATCAAGATGGTAAAATTGATTCAAAAGATAATCCAGGTATTTATATTATAAATATAATCTCAAAACAAATAACTGAAGTTGTTTCTTCTAAATATAAAAATTTTGAACCACAATTTTCTCCTGATAACAAATATTTAGTAGTTCAGAGTTTCAGAACAGATACAAATGGAGATAATAAAATAGATAATCTTGATAACCGAGAAATATACTTAATTAACTTACAAACAAAAGAAGAAATAAAAATTTCTCCTGAATATCAATCTTATAAGCCAGTATTTTCACCTGATAGTAAAAAAATTGCTTTCCATATTGTAAAGAGGGATACAAATAATGATGGCAAAATTAATTTTAACGATAATAAAGCAATAATTATATATGATATAGAAACAAAACTTTCAAAGGAAATAATAAGTGATACATACGATAATACTTTCGGTGCTTTTTCAAAAGACATGAAAATAATTGCATTCAATTCGAAGAGAAAAGACAACAGAGCAATATATATTTCTTCAATTGATGGGACAAATATAAAAAAACTGGTAAATGATGATTTTGATAACGAATTTTTATCATTTTCTCCTGATAATAAAAAAATTGCTTACTACAGTTATAGGAATGATACAAACAACGATAAATACATAAACTCTTTAGATAATAGAGCAATCTTTTTAATAGATATTTCAGGATTTGGGGAAGAAATACAAATTGTTGGAAATAAATTTGATAATGAATTTTTATCTTTTTATCCTGATGGCAAAAAAATTATATTTCAAAGTTTTAGAAGAGATACAAACGGAGATGGAGTAATAGATATATTAGACAGTGGCTCTTTATATATAATTGATATCTTATCAACGCCTGCACTTAAAATAACAACATTATTAAAAAGAAATGGAGCAGTTACACGAATTATAAATATTATTACTGATCCCCTTTTCAAAGGTATATCAAAAGAACAAGAACAAACCTTAACAAATAAATGGAAAACAGAATTTATTAAAGATGGTGAGTATCACTTTAAAGCAATGGGTGAATTTAAAAACATTGCTGAACTTCAAAAGGAAGACTATCCAGTAAAACTTACTAAAAAACACGGTTTATTTCATACAATAGTGGAGTATAGAGAAATCTTCACAAAAAAATCCTTAGAAGAAAGTTCAATTCATCCTTTTGTAAAATTAAGTCAGGAGATATCTAAAATCTCTACTAAAAAATCTGTTTTACAGTATAAACTTTCTGTACCAGGAGAAATTATAGAAACAAACGCATCTCAACAGATTAAAGGTTCAACTGCTGTATGGCTCATTTCAGCAGAAAAAATACTATCATCGGATAAGGACTATGAGATGTTTGTAAAATACAGATTCATTAATTGGATAAATATTGCTATAGTTTTAATAATAATTTTAACTATAAGCAGTATATTAGCATTAAAAATTATTTACCAAAAAATAGAAACGAAAGCAAAACAGTCAGAAATGGTTAAAGAATTAGTAGAAGCACATAATTATATGGGTGTTGCTTATAAAAAAAGAGGTCTATACGAAGAAGCAATTGAAGAATTTAAAAAGGCAATTAAATTCAAACCAGATGATGCAACCACATATTATAATTTAGCATGTGCTTACGCATTGAAAAAAGATAATAAAAACGCACTACTTAATTTAAAAAAAGCAATTGAATTAAATAAAAATTTAAAAGATTTTATCCTCACTGATAAAGAACTTGAAAGTATTAGAAATAAATTGTAATTTGTTTTTCTTCAGGAGTTAATTTAAACACTTTGGTTACTGTCCTTCCATCAGGAAGAGTTAATATAATTTTATAATCACCATAAAATCCCCTAAATTTAAACTCACCATTTTTATCTGTTTTTGCATTACCTTTTGTCCACCATTCATTAAAGATTAATTTTCTGTATGCCTTTGCAGCAAGTCTTTCACTAAAATCTTTACGATAAATTGCTGCAGACGGCCTCCAGTGTCTTTTTTCCCAAAAGCCCCACATAAAGATTCCTTCTACCTGTGGCATACTAAAAGCCATTCTGTAAAAAGATTCTATATCCTCTGCATATTTCTCTTCACTTAAAGGATTTTCTATATCAAACTCAGTAAGTTTAATAGGTAGTTTTAATGCTTCATATATTTCTTCTATATATTCCTTCATATTCCTAATCCCACCTGGAATTGTCTTTGAGAAATGAGACTGCAAACCAATTCCATCAACTTTTGCTCCACTTTTAACTAACCATTTAACTTTCTCTATTAATCTCTTACGAAAATCTGGATTCCATTCCTCATACTCATTAACAAAAAGCCGAATTTTTGAATCGGATTCTTCAGCAAAACGATGCATATCAACTACTATCCTTTCACCTAATTTCTTCTGAACATAATCACAGTGGACAAATTCATTATCAACATCCCATTCTCTAATATAACCACTAAAGTGTTTAACTGTCTGTTGAATATGTTTTTTTATACCATCTTTTAACTCTTCTCCATTTAGTACTTTAACCCAATCAGGATAATGACTTTCCCAAGTTAAACAATGTCCTCTTAAAAATATATTATTACTTTTACAAAATTCTACAATTTCATCACCTGCTAAATAATCTGGGTTATTTAAATCTTTTGAGATATGCACCCATTTCATATGATTCTCTGGAACAGCAGAATTAAAATTTTCTATAAACAATTTTTTATAGATTTTATCTTCTTCATCGGTTATATCCCTTCTCTTTTGAAAATTTATACAACAACCAAATGGAAAAAGATGTCTAACCATCTCATAATTCACAGAATAATTAACAAGTACTTTATCATTAAATATTAATTTAACATCTGCATCTCCTTTTCTGAATTTTTCAATTCTAATATTTGCTTCTTTTATCCAATCATCATTATTGATAGAGTCCGATTGTGCCACAATAACATCTCCTATTGTACTTGTAAAATTTAATACTAATAAAAATATTAATCCTTCTTTAAAACACATTTCTCTTTTAAAAAGTTTAGGAAAATTACATTTTGGCAGATAATTTTCTACTTATTAATCCTATATTTACTTAAAGCAATTTGAACAGAATCTACTTCGGATTGTAATTTCTTTAAAAGTGCCTCAATCTTTTCTTTATTTAACTTTTCTTTTTCAGTTTCTTTTAATAACTCATTAACTGTAACTAAAACTTCATTTACTAATGTTTTTTGATTTTTCACCATTTCACTTAAACTCTCTTTTGCTTCACTTAAAACTTTTATAAGATTTGCTAACTCCTCACCGCTTCTTTCTTCAACTTCTACTGTAAAATCCCCTTTACCTAATGCTTGTAGTTCTCTTATCACCCTCCTAACAGGTGAAGTAATCCTCCCTAAGAGTAATATACTAATAATAACGACTATTATAAAAAGAACAGGAACTAAAACTATTAAAAAGTTATTTACACCAGAAAATATTATAGAAGTTGTTAATCCTTGTTCAGATACATCTGGAAGTCTATAACTAACTTCTGTTTTTATAGTATAATAAATACCTCCCCCAATAATAATAGATACCAATCCAACAACAAATATTAATATTAAAATATACTTTATTTGAAATTTCTTATCGTAATCAAGAAATGCCAATCCACCCTCCTACTTTACCTTTTCATTTCTCTTCCAAACTTCCTCTTGAGATAAATTTTTTATTAAAAACACAACTCTTCTATTCTTAGCCCTTCCTTCCGGAGTATCATTAGGAGCAATTGGTTTATGCTCTCCATATCCAACAGCAGAAAGTCTTTCTGGCGGAAAATTCTTCTCATAAATCAAATACTTTACTACATTTGTTGCTCTTGCAGTAGATAACTCCCAGTTTGAAGAAAACTGAGGTGTCTTTATTGGAACATTATCGGTATGACCTTCTACTACTATTTCGTTCGGCAATTTTAAAAGTTCTGGAGCAAATTTATCTATTAATTCTTTCACTTTAGGTGTTAAATCTGCTTTACCGCTTTCAAAAAAAGCAAATTCACCTTTTTCACTTAATGTAACCTGTAAACCTTCAGAGGTATATTTAACCTCTCCACTTATCTCTCCTTTTTTAATCTGCTCTTCCACCTTTTTTGCAACATCAGTAACACCTTTATCAAGTACTGCATTTAAACTATACATAATTACAAAGAAACAGACTAATTCCGTCATTAAATCAGCATAATTAATCAACCATGGTGGGGCAGGATGCCCTATTTTAGCAACTCTTGGATCGTCAGCATCTATAACATCTCTTGATTTTATCGGCATACATTACACTCCAGGGGTTGGGCCACCAGCAGGTGGAGGAGTTGCTGGACCTTCTGCTTTCTCCCTTTTAATAGCAGCCCTAGCAGATGGCTCTAAATATGCTTTTAAATTACTTTCAACAATCATTGGACTCGCACCTGATTGAAGTAATAATACCCCTCTTATAATAATTTCCTTAATTAATAATTCTTCTTCAGAACGTCTACGAAGTTTACCTGCCATAGGTAAAAATAATATATATCCTGCACTCAAGCCATAAAATGCTGCTGCTAATGCTAAAGCCATTCTTTTAGGCACTTCAGCAGGATTATCAATTGTTCTAAGCATAAGTATCATTCCTAAAACCGTTCCTATAATACCTAATGCAGGAGCATATGTTCCTAATGCATTAAATATCTCTTGTCCTACTTTATGTCTTTCCTTAATAAAACCTATTTCTGTTTCCAACATCGTTCTAATGAATTCCTGGTCAGCACCATCTATAACTAACTGAACTCCTCTTCTCAAAAAATCATTATCTATCTTTTTAACATCTTCTTCTAAAGATAAAAATCCCCTTTGTCTTGCCTTTGTGCATAGATTAACAAAAGTGCTTATAATTTGGGAAGTATCTTCTTCCTTTGCAGATAAAACTTTTTTTAAAACTTTCACTACTCCTAAAACCTGTTTTAATGGATAATTCACTAAAAGCGCAGCAATAGTTCCACCTATTACTACTAAAAACGCCTCAGCACTAACAAATGCTTTAAAACCTGCTAATCCTTCTGACTGATAAACAGCTATAAAAACTAAAAGTAATGCACCGACAAGCCCACTAATCGTTGCTATATCCATATATTACCACCCCTTTTTTCTTTTTACTTTTTTATTCTATCATCCATTTAACAAAAAGTCAATAAATCTATTAAGTTTTATCTACATTTTTTATCTTATCCAGATATTCCTTTATCTTTGATTCGTATCCCTGATTAGTTGGCTCATAGTACCTTTTCTTCTCTAAAATATAATCTTGCTTCACATAATGCTCCTTATAGTCATGAGCATATTTATATCCAACTCCATGCCCTAAATCTTTAGCTCCCTTATAACCAGTTCCTCTAAGATACTTTGGTATTTCCAATGTCCTTTTATTTTCAACATCCTCTATTGCTTTGTTTATTGCAACATAACTTGAATTACTCTTTGGAGCACATGCTACATAAATAGTGGCTTGCGCTAAAGGAATCTTTGCTTCTGGCATACCAATAAATTCAGCAACCTGTAATGCTGAATTAGCAATAACCAATGCTTGAGGATCAGCCAATCCAACATCTTCAGAAGCACAAATTACAATTCTTCTTGCAATAAATCTTGGATCCTCACCAGCACATATCATCTTTGCTAAATAATATAAAGCAGCATCAGGGTCAGAGCCTCTCATACTCTTTATAAAAGCAGAAATAGTATTATAATGCTCATCTTCATTACTGTCATATACAATCTTTTTTTTCTGAATAGAATCTTCAGCAACTTTTAGGTCAAACTGGATAACTCCGTTTTCATCTTCCTTTGAAGTTAATACTCCAATTTCAAGAGCATTAAGTGCAATTCTTGCATCACCATCTGCAAAGTTTATTATGTGATTTAAAGCAGATTCGGAAATATTGATTTTAAAATTACCTAATCCTCTTTCTTTATCTGAAATTGCTTTTAATAAAATTTTTTTCAAATCCTCATTCGTTAAAGGTTCAAACTCTACAACTAATGAGCGAGAGATTAAAGCAGGATTTATATAAAAATAAGGATTCTGTGTTGTTGCACCAATTAAAATTATATTTCCATTTTCAACATCTGGAAGCAATGCATCCTGTTGTAATTTATTAAATCTATGAATCTCATCTATAAATACTATTGTCCTTTTATTCAAAGCAGTTAATCTTTCTTTTGCAGCCAGGATAACTTTTCTAATATCTTCTACACCAGACAATACTGCATTAATTTCTACAAAATAAGAAGAAGTACGATTTGCTATAACATTTGCTAATGCATTTTTTCCTACACCAGGTGGACCATATAATATGAGTGAAGAGATTCTATCTGATTCAATTGCTCGTCTAAGTAATTTACCTTTACCTAAAATTTTCTCCTGACCTACAAATTCATCTAAACTGGAAGGACACATCCGTTTTGCGAGTGGAATTTTATTTAAATCTTTTTCAAACTGTTTTTCCAAAAACAATTCAGTCATTTTTTACCCCTCGCTTACGATCCTCGTAAACTTGGGACTCTTTTTAGTCAGTCAAGACTTATTTCGTTCGCTTTACTTATTCTTCTATATACTACATACTATATTCTGTGTTCTATCTTCTAAACTTTGTGCCTCTGTGCCTTTTTTACTTCTTCCCCTGTATACTATATACTACATACTATATACTGTTTTTAAAACGCCCCGCTCATACCGTGTGACTTGTCTTTTTGTACCTTTTTAACCAAGTGGGTGCCCTATTAAATATTTAGGCTTCCTGCTTCAAGCAGGCATGCACACCATATTTAAAATCAGGCTCCCGGTAAAAAGGTGTTGGTGCAAAAATTATCAAGTCATCACAAATAGAGCAGGGCATAAATTTTTAAAAGTAATAGTAAAAACCTAAACTACCTGTTGTACCTGTTGTATGTGAAAAAGTAAATGATGCCGCTGGACTAACTTGCAAATAAAAAAGTAATCCTACACCTAAATTTAAACTTACATTCTTAGTTACAAAATACTCAACTGCTACCACGGGCATCCAGTTTAAATTTGTGGTTACTCCTGTATCAAAACCCATTGAACCTCTAAATTCAAGCAGTACTGGTTCTGTCGATACTAAAACTAAATTAAAACCTACTTGCGTCCCAAAGTTCTGAACATTATCAGCCGTAGAAAAACCAAAACCAGCATCTAATGCAATAGTATCACTAAGCCAATACTTCAAACCCAAAGGAGTGCCACAATTAGAATATCCAAATCCTAATTTCCCTGCCAATTTCATTCCTGTATAAGGAATATCAGGTTCTTCAACTTCAATAACTTTTTTCACCTTAGCACCATTAACAAATTCAGGAAAACACACCACTAAGGCAAAAATCAATAAAACCAACCAACACTTTCTCATAATCTCCATCCTCCTTTCTTTTTATTTTTAATTTAATAACTTATTTATACCGTTTATAACATCATCTACACTAATTAAATCAAAACATTCATATTCCTTTTCTTTATTTTTACATTTTCTTTTATAACATGGACTGCATTTAACTTTTTTATACATAACTATATTTTTATCACCTAATGGTGCTGTCCATATAGGATTAGTAGAACCAAAAATTCCTATTACTGGGATTTTCAAAGATGCTGCAATATGCATTGGCCCTGTATCATTTGAAATAAATAATTTACAATAACTTATTAATGCAGAACTCTCTAGTATATTAAAATCTTCACTTGATATTATTCTATCACTAAAACCTATTCCTTTCAATAAAAATCTTATTAATTCTCTTTCTACATTACTTCCTATTATAATAATTTTTGCATTATATTTTTTAATGACTTTCGTTATCAAATCTATATATCTTTCTTTAAACCACATTTTAGCAGGTCCATAAGTTGCACCAGGACAAACTCCTATAATAATGTCCTTATCAACAAACCCTTTAGATTTAAGTAAATCTTTCATTTTACTTTTAATACTATCGGGAATAAAAAATTCAAGAGATTTATCTTTAATTTTTAAATCTATAAATCTAATTATATCAAAATACTCTTCTATTAAATGTTTTTCTCTAAATCTTTGAGGAACAGGAACTTTATCAGTGAGAAAAATACCCCTTAATTCAGTAGGATATCCAACTCTGAATTTTACATTTAATAAATACATTTCTAATGCTGAAGAAAAAGAATTTGGTAAAACAATTCCAAGGTCAAACTTTTGACTTTTTATTTCACTTTTTTTATCTTCCACTTTATATATCTTATCTATATAAGGGACATTCTCCCATATTGGAATTAAATTTTCTTTTACAATTATACCTATAAAAGCATCTGGGAAATTTTCTCTTATAGTTCTAACAATAGGAATAGTAATTATAGAATCGCCTATCCAATTAACTCCTCTTATTAAAATTTTCTTTATTTCTTCCTTGTTAATTCCCATAGTTTAGAATATTTAACAAAATTATAAAAAGAACTTAAAAAGCAAACTACAAAACCAGCAAACCCATCTAAAAACCCTAATTTTAAAAAGTACATCTTAAAAAATGTAAAAATTGGATTTAAAATTAAATTAACAAAAATTACTCTTTTATTCTTTTTAAATAATTCATTAGCCGCTAAAGTAGTATACTTATTGAATCTCTGAAAATATTGATTTAAATCTTTATATGGAAAGTGCAAAAGACTGTTCTTTAGATAACCAATTTTCCCATTTAACTTTACTCCCTCATGCACCAATTTACTCTCATCAAATCTTCCTTTGCTTTTTTTAAATAATCTAAGTTGAAAATCAGGGTACCAACCACAATGTTTAATCCACTTATCTAAAAAATATACCTTTCGTGGTATAAAAAAACCATCAAATTTCGTGTTCTTTATTGACTTAATAATTTCATCTTTCAACTCATCACTAACTACTTCATCAGAATCTATACTTAAAATCCAGTCGTTTTTTGCTTTCAATATCCCAAAATTCTTCTCTTTTGAATATCCCTTCCATTTGTGTATATAAATTTTATTAGTATATTTTCTTACAATATCCAATGTTTTATCATAACTTCCAGAATCAATTACTATAATTTCATCTGCCCATCTTACAGATTCTAAACATCTTTTAATATTATCCTGTTCATTATATGTAATTATAACTACTGAAATACCCATATACTTAATCCTATCAAACTTTAAAAGTATTTTCAATTTAATAATTGACTACCATAAAGCCAAATGTTATAATTTAAGAGAATCAAAATAAGGAGGTAACATGTATATAAAAATATTATTCCTAATAATTTTTTTAGTTTCATCTATAAATGCAAGTGAAAAAATATCTATGGCAATCTATGATTTTGAAGCAAGTGAGATATCTCAAGCATTGGCAGACTCAGTAGCAGATTTCATCCAATCTGGTCTATATGATACAGGTAGATTTAATATAATTGAAAGAAAAAATGTCCAAAAGATCCTTAAAGAACAACAGTTTCAAAAGACAGGTTGCACAACTACAGAATGCGCAGTAGAGGTTGGTCGTCTACTTAATGTAAGCAATATAATAACAGGTAGAGTATCAAAAACAGGTAAAACAATTGTTATATCAATGCAGTTAATTGATGTAGAAGCAGGTAAAGTTATTTTAACTGATAAAGTAGAAACAGACTCCGAAGATTTATTAAACACTGCATCAACAGAATTAGCAAAACATTTTAGCAAAGGAGTTTCCATTAAAGGAAAAGTATTAAAAGTTTTAAATGAAAATGAAATAATAATAAACCTCGGCATAGCAGATAATTTGGAAAAGAATCAAAGGCTTACCATTGAAAGAATATCCGAAGCAGTAAAAGATGATACTGGAAAAGTTGTTTATCAGATCAAAAAAAAGATAGCTACTGTAATACCTGAAGAAATAATGGAAGAAGCATCAAAAGCAAAGGTTCTCTCAAAAGAAGATATAATTAAAGAAGGAGATTTAATAGAGATAAAAGGGGAAAAATTAAAACCACTTCCCCCTATAAAATCAAAATATGCTACAACACCAGAAACAGGTACTGATATTAGTCAAAAGAGACAAGAAGGAGTTGATATGGGTTCCTTAGGATTTGGAATAGTATTTGGAGGGAAAAGCGATGCTTCTTATGTTACATTAAAAGACACTCTTACTAATAATACATTAACACCTAAAGGAGCATTTGCTACACTTGAACCTATAACTTCATATATATTTGAAGGTGGAGGAAGTATTTTAACAGGAGATATGCAATGGTTATTTGACCTTATAATGAAAGATACCTTAACTTTTGCAGGACTTAAAGACTTAAGCGGACAACGAAGAGAAAATGTTTTTTTTGGACTCCTATCATTAACAGTTGGAACTAATTTTTTCCCTTTTACTCCTTTAATAAATCCTGAATATCAAACTTTTAAAACAGTAGATGAACAAAGAGGATGGTTTGCTCCTTATATTGGTATCAGTATCACAGGGAGTATAGGGATGTATGATCCAGATACATCAGATACAATTAATCATCATATAGGATTTATCTATGGATACTCAGCAGAAGGTAGAGTAGGTATAGAATTTTTTAATGTGTTATATGCGGAGTTCATTTACACTTTTGCTTCTTCTATTGTTGGAAGAGTAGACTGGTATGATAGCAACTGGAATGAAATTAGTTATTCAGATTATGATTTTAAACTACCTACTACATCATTTGCATTTGGTGTTAAAATTCCATTATGATTTTAAAGAAAATAACCACAGTTTAATTCTATCTATTAAACTTATTTCAGTAAATTTAATACCATAAGTAAAAGTAAAACTTTCTTTTGAAGTTCTTACAATCCTACCTCTTATTTTATCAAAATATTGACCATTAGGTAATGAAAACTTTATTAAAAACATATCACCCGTTTTAAGAGGCTCACTTGTTTCTATTTTCATTCCACCTAAGCTTAAATCAGTTATACATGCTCTTCCTACAGACATTCCATCTGGAAGAGAAAAAAGGTCAGCCATTATAGTTGCTTTTATTCTACGATACTTACGTCTTTTTACTCTTGTATCTACCATTCACTTTTTTTATTTTCTTTACTTTCTTTGATGGTGCCGAGAGGCAGAATCGAACTGCCGACGCCAGGATTTTCAGTCCTGCGCTCTACCAACTGAGCTATCTCGGCACAACTTCCATATTATATCATATTGTAACAGATTTGCCAATCTCTACAGATTTTATTTCAGAAAGAACAACCTTCAAAGACTCATACGCATCTAAAGGTGTAACAATTTCAGGATACTTCTCTTCTTCAACGCATTTTAAGAAATACTGAATTTCTCTTAAATAACCATCTCCTTCCGGTAAAGATGGTTTTGTAGGTTCTTTACCAGATTCATATATAGTCATAGGAACATTCATAGAATTATATTCTACTGCTCCTTTTTCAAAAAGTGCCCAGAATGCCATTCTAAATGGGAACTTTTCTGGAAATGCCCATCCTCCTTCTGCATAAACCGAAGGACCTTTACCATAAAAATATTCTGTCATAATATGGTCTATCCCTTTTGTAACCTTCTTTACACCACTGGAACATACTTTCTTGGGTTTCCCACAAATATACAGAATAAAATCTGTATCATGGATATGTAAATCCAATGCTGCTGATAAACTCTTTTTACTGTTTAATATCCAGTTATTCCATGTCCAAGTAGGTGTTGGAGAATATCTCATAAAGTTTGCTGAAAGTAATTTACCTAAAGATTTATTATCTATTATTTGTTTTAATACAACATACTCAGGCCAAAATCTTATAACATGTGCAACCATAAATTTTACTTTTGCTTTTTTTACTGCCTTAATCATTTCATCCGCTTCTTTTAAATTAATAGCCATTGGCTTCTCGCAAAGAATATTTTTACCTTCTCTAGCACATTTTACAACTGCATCTTTATGTAAATATGTAGGTAAACAAACATCAACAATCTCAACATTTTTATCAGCAATCAAATCTTCTAATTTATTATAAAACTTTATATCATCAGGATTAAATGAAACTGGTTTAGCAGACTCAATTTGAATATTCCCACCTGTTGCTTCACCTCTTACCATTTTTTTTGCTCTTTCAGTATTTAAATCACATATAGCAACTACTTCTGCACCATTTATTTTACAGTAAGCCCCATAGTGAATTCCACCTATAAAACCTGTTCCAACAATACCTACTTTTGGCATATATACCTCTTATTTTTCAATTTTATTCAACTTTCTTCATTTTCTTCCCAATATTGCATCCATTGCATAGGAAGTATTTTTTAACCTTACTTCGGGATAAAATCTATAACCCGGTATCATCTCTGCAACCAAGTATCCATTAAAACCTATTTCTTTTAATGCCTTTATAACCTCAGGCCAGTTTACATCACCTTCAAGTAAATCCACAAAACCTGTCATTCCACCATTACCAGCAGAAAATCTAAAATCTTTTAAATGCACTTTTTTTATCCTTTTTCCTAAAATTCTAATCCATTGTTCTGGATAACCAAAAGGTATAACATTACCAACATCAAAATATACTCCCAAATAATCGCTCTTAAACGAATCAACGAAATCTCTAAGTTCAAGTGGACTTAAGAAAAATTTATTCCAAACATTTTCTAAACCAATAGATACTTTATACTTTTCTGCAACAGGAACTAACTTCTTTAAACCTTCTTTAACCCTATTATACACATCATCATAAGAAATAATCTCTGCATTTGGATTAAAGAAAACATCTACTGCACCGGGAACTACTAATATAGTATCAACTTTAAAATAAGAAGCTAATTCTAACATCTTCTCTATTACTTTTTGTGCTTTTTCTCTATCCTCTTTCTTAGAAGAACCTAAATTATAACTCCAAAATATTCCTGTAGCAAGACTACTAATGCCAATACCTACTTTTTTTGCTTCATTTAAAATAGAATCACAATCCTTCTTAGTAGTCTTTAAAGATACTTCTCCTTCTTCAAATACACAAAGTTCTATACCTTCAAACCCATATTCTTTTGCTTCTTTTATAGCTTCCTTTACACTTTTTTTACCTTCCAAACCACCCGGAAAAGACCAATAATTTATTGCTTTCTTCATTTTCCCCTACTTTATTCTATCCTCTCATATTTTAAATTATTAACCATAGACTGTATCATATTGGGTATCTCATCTTCACTCCCACATTTTAACTGCTTTGATAATACATTTGCAGAGGTCTCTACATCAGTAAATCTAACATTTAATGTATATGTAGAACCCATTTTTGTTAAACTCCCTACTACAACATACTTTGCTTGAACTAATTGTCCAATTTTAATAGCAGTTTCAGGGTCAACAGCACCACTTAATTGTAACTTCTGCTGATCTAATACTTTTTGCAAAAATGCCCTTTCAACAAGATAATACATCTTAGTATCTCCTATACTCGTTCTAAAATTCTCTGCTACTGCTCTACCTAATGTTTCTGATGCTCCAATACTTTCAAAATCTAAAACAGCAATTCTATGCCTAATTGATTGCTTAGGAGGAGGTGGTGTAATATTAGATGAAGTAACAGTAATTGTAGAGGTAGATATAGCTGCTGGAGTAGATGGAATAAAACCTCCTTTAATTTTCTCAAGATATTCATAGGCTCGCACTGATTTCTCCAAACTTAATGATTTTTGTAATTCCATCTCTGCTCTTTTCAAATCCCCTAAGTTATAATATGCTATCCCTAATTCTCTATGTGGAAAATACTCTATAAAATGCATTCCATAAGTCCTTGCTCTACTTCTATCTGTATCATTTAAACAAATCGCATTAAGATATTCATTAATCGCTTCTTCCCATTTCTGTGCTTCTGCCAATCTCTTTGCATTCTTATAATATTCCCACCATTCTGTAGAAAAAACACCATTAACAATCATACATAAAAATAAAACACTTCCAATAAAAATTTTCATTTTCATACTCAAACCTCCTTGTATCTAACTTTAAAAATAAAAAACAGGGGATATAGTGAAAGAAAAACTATTTGTTTCAGAAGAACTAAAATCAAAATTCAAATCAAAAGACCACTGTTCTCTTGAAAAACCAGTTCCTAATGTTATATGATGCTCAGGTGCAGGTTTACCATATTTATTTCTCATATACTCATCAGTCCCATTATAATAATCCATATCATAATCAGACCTATAATACCCTACTCTAATAGGTATAATTAAATCTTGGGACATTATCAAATATTCAGCACCAAAATGAATATCCAAAGCATCATTATATATCCATTCATCAGAAGAATCCCAGTCTAAATCTGTATATTTAATCCAATCCACCTGTGCGGATAAAGTTAATAAATCAGTTGGACGAACTGCTAAACCTACACTTGCACAGGTTGGTAATTTCCAGTCAAAATCATCTTGAATAGGGTAATACCTATCTGCAGTATATTCACTTCCTGATGCCCAATTGTTAGCTTTCTGCTTTGTCTGCTCCTTTATCCAATCTTGAATTTTTATTCTTTCTTTATTAAAAGTCTTATAAACTCCACCTATATTTAAAAAATTAAATGGCCTCCATAAAGCCCCCAAAGAAATCATAGAAGTGTTCATATCCCTATCAGTTAAATGAACTGGTTCATTTATAGGATTAGGAACATGGTAATTACCGGATGTATCTACCCATTGTAAAGTATTCGGATGATTTGCATCCCATCTATCCTCTGGAAATTTGTTTACTATATAAGGACCCCACTGAGACACCATACCATATGCTACTCCAACAGAAAAACCTCCTATTAATTTAAATGAAATGCCAATTAGAGATGTCTCTGCCACACTTTCATACGTTCTCCAAGGAACTCCTTCAAAATCAAATATTCCTGCTGGTAAAGATATATTTTCAAACTTTCCGCCATTTGAATTAAATTCAAATTTAATCCTCTTCAAATTGTGCATACCAAAACCAACTGCAATAAAATCAAAAGGGCATATAACACTCATAGAATCAATAGAAGGTTGAGTCCCTCCATTTTTTGGGATGTAAAAAGAATCAGGAAACATCTCTCTCCAATTCGCTATTTGTTTCCTTAATTCAGTAGGAGTATTCCAACCAGCATAATACCCACCTATTCTAGGAACTTTGATATTCGCACCTATACCCATAGATAGCTCTGTCCTTTCTAATAAAACCATTCCTGCTGGATTCCATTGCAATGCTGTAGAATCATCTGCTAAAGCAACATACGCTCCTCCCATTGCCCTCCCTCTTCCTCCTACACCAGCAAATTCATACTGCCCTGCATATATTGAAGTATATAACAAAAACAACACTCCAATAATTCTTATAATCATCTTCTACCTCCTTTCTATTACTCATTTATCTTTAAGTTATATCTGCTTCTTTATATAAAAAATCTAAAACCTTGTCCTCTAAAAGTCTACCTCTTACATTTTCTCTACCTCTTGTAGAGCTTAAATATTCTTTCCACTCTTCTTTTTCTTGACCTACCTTTGATAAAAATTCTGAAATTTCTTTATCTACTTCTTCATCACTAACACTTATATTCTCCAACTTTGCTATTTCTTCTAATATAAAATAGCCTTTTACTCTTTTAACAGACATTTCCTCATATTGTTTTCTAACTTCCTCTCTTGACTTTCCCAATGATTCATAAGTAACATTCTGAGATTGCATTCTTGATTCAAAATCTCTCAATAATCTCTCAGTTTCCTGCATTACTAAAGATTTAGGAACAGGAAAAGAAGTGGATTTAATAATATCGTCTAATATAAAATTTATTATTCTTGTTTTTTCCTTTTGCTCTAATTCTATCTTTAAACTATTTTCTATATTCTTTTTTAAATCATCAAGTGTCTTAAATTCACCAACATCTTTTGCAAACTCATCATCCAAATTAGGTAATCTTTTTTCCTTTATACCTTTAATAGTTACCTTGTATGTAATCTTCTTTCCAGCCAATTTTTTATCAAAAAAATCTGGTTTATACTCAACTACTATTTCTCTTTGCTCATTAATATTAGCACCAATTATCCCTTTTTCTATCTCAGGAATAACTTTCTTAGAATCAATCTCAAAAACATAATTTTCTGATTTTAGTCCTTCAACTTCTTTACCATCTAACAAGCCAACAAAATCTATGACCACAAAATCTTTATCACCTACTGGTCTTCCCTCTACTGGAATAAACTCTGCATACCTCTCCTGTAGAAACTTTAACGATTTTTCTATATCTTCTGGTTTAACATCGGTAGATTCTTTTTTTACTTTTATACCCTTGTATTTACTTAATTTAATCTCCGGCTTTACTTCAACAGTTGCTTTAAACTCAAGAGATTTTCCAGGTTCAAACTTTAAGTCAGTAATATTGGGATAATCAATAGGATCAATTTTTGTTAATTTCACTGCTTCTGTATAGGCATCTGCAATTAGTTTTTCAAGAACATCCTTTTCAACCTTATTTTTAAAATACTTCTCAACAACATTTCTTGGAGCCTTTCCTATTCTAAAACCTGGAATTTCTGCAACCCTTTGTAAATTGTTATACATGTTTTCAATCTCTACAAGAACCTTATCTCTTGGTACCTCTATTTTTAATACTTTTTCACATTCTTTTTCTTCTAAAATATTAACTTTTGTTTCCATATAAATATTCCTTTTTTATATTGTATCATATTAAATTAAATTTTACAACAAATTTAATCAATTTTCTAAATTAT
>Ga0078972_1007348_pt1 | contig 24602 bp, 22 predicted proteins | sample YelNatPaOPGAMG01_FD_67568 | JGI IMG/M metagenome (GOLD analysis project Ga0078972, IMG submission 67568) | Hot spring thermophilic microbial communities from Obsidian Pool, Yellowstone National Park, USA - OP-RAMG-01 (SPADES assembly) (version 2) | ecosystem: Environmental > Aquatic > Thermal...
TGGTGCATCTGTTGGACGCGACGGCAGATAATCTGGCCGCCGCGATGCGGACCATGAGCAACTGCTTTAACAAAGCCTTAGCCCTTCTCGGCTTGCCCCAGCTTGAATAAATGAACGGCCCCCTGGTGAACGGCAGACTCCAGTGGGGAGTTGCTCTTGACATTCGGAAGCTTCGGGGCTACGTTCCGCCGACTTTTCTTCGGCAAGAGCGAGCACTGCCGACGCAGGCGCGCCGGCCGAGAACACAATACGCTGGGGTTGGGGCGTCGTGTGAAGGGAATCACACGGGGGAGGATAATATGATGGGCAAGATGCCCTTAGCTGGCCTGATCGGGGCATGGGGTCTCGGCATGTTGTTGACAGGATGCAACTGCTGCAATAGGAACGGCGCCAGGCCCTCCTATGCTGGTGGAAGAGCGGAAACGAGTATGGGCCTCTTCAGTGGCCAGCATCCGCGGAACCAAAGCACGACCATACCCACTCCTCTCGAAGATGCGACGGGGAAATCGCTGGTGTCGCCGGCTTCAACCGGCTCCGACGCGGGCTTCATTCCGCGCGGAAGCAGCAGTGCTTCTGCCGCAGGTATGACCACGCCCAGCAGCTCCGGCAATATGACGCCGATGAGCAGCAGCTCCTCAGCGCCGGCAAACAACAGCTCCCCTACACCACTGAGTGCGAATACGACCAATCCGAGCGCCCTCTCCAGTTCGCTGAGTAATAGTAATTCCGCCTGGTCTACGCCGCCCCCTGGCGCTGGCAGCAATTCCTTGCCGTCTTCGCCGATCCAACAAGTCAGCCATCGGACAAGCGATTCGCCCCATTCGTCCAACGGGAAGGCCCCAGCCTCCTCTTCCACCGACAGCGATGGGACTCCCTATTTGCCGTCAAAAGGTCCGAGCCGCATCATCCCCGCGCCCCCTTCTCCTACAGATTCGTACACGCCCACACCTGGCAGCAAAGCGAGCAGCACTCCAACGAAGAATTCCACGAGCAGCACGAAGCAGCAGCCGTCGTCGTCTCTGTCTTCGCCGTCGCCCTCTCCGCCGACCGACAATACGAGCCTCCTAAGCGATCCTCCGCCGAACGTAAACCTGAAATCGACCTCGAACCTCTCCAGCTCCAGTGCTTCGTCATCCACAAGTTCCAGCAGCCCGTTGATTGGGCCGGGTTACCTGAAATAAGGGCGAGAAAAAGGCGCTCGGTTAGCGGCACTTTGTTAAAAGCGTCGCTAACCGAGCAGCCGCGCCCGGATCGCTTCGGGAATGTCGATGGATTCTAACTCCTGAGTCCCTGGCCGCACACGACAGCACACGGCGCTAAGGCGTCCCTTGGCTACTAGCTTGCCCTGATGAGTGAAGGTAAACGTGTACGTGACCGACTTGCGGCCGACGCGCTCGACCTGGACCTCAATATCCACCACATCGTCAAAACGCAGCGGATGCAGAAAATCGCACATCGCCGAGACGCGCGGGAAGCTGATCGTCTCCGCGCCCTGCATCATCGTCACCGACAGACCGCGCTCGCGTAGAAACGCTACCTCGGCGAACTCCATGTAGCGGAAGTAATTGCTGAAATGGATGATGCCCGCCATGTCGGTGTCGGCGAAATCGACGCGGCGACGGATGCGAAATGGTTCGGACATGAACGATCCTCAATAGGTTAATTGTGACGGCCTGCGATGTCTCGCAGACAGGGCGTCCCCCTCAAGACACGTAATGAGCATAAAGCGCGGCCGTCTCTGCGGCCATGCGGTCGGCATGGAAGCGTGCATGGACCGCTTCCTTGCCCTTGCTTCCCAACTCTCGGCGATGGGCGGGATTGTCGAACAGCTGCCGCACGGCGCGGGCCAGATCGTGCGGATCTCCCGGCTCAACGAGCAATCCGCCGCCGGTTGCTTCAAGCAACTCCGGAAACGCCCCATGGCGCGGCTGCACCACCGGCACACCGTTGGCCAACGCCTCCAATACGTACAGCCCTTTCGGCTCACGGTAGACCGTGGGCACCGATAAGACATCGATGTTGTGGAAGAACTGCACTTTGCTCTCGTGGTCGGGCGCTTCGACATGGAGAAAATGGTCTTGCAGGCGCCACTGGGTAATTTTCTTGCGAATGTCTGCGAAATAGGCATGGTGGGCGCCGCCAAGCCAGCCGGAAACGTGCAGCCGGCATTGCTCTGTGCCTGGGGTTTGTTTGAACAGGCGAAACGCCTCGGTCAGAATGTGCAGTCCTTTTTCGGGACAAATGCGGGCGAAATAACCGACCGTAAAAGGCCGTTGGTGTTCCGGACGCGGTCCACCGTGGCCGGCAAGGTTCAGGCCCGGATAGACAATGTGGATGCGCGAACGGGGGATGGTGAGATAATCGGCCATGAAATCGGCATAGTAGGCGCAAGTGGCCACGAAGCCGTCAATATCGCGGCAATGAAGGCGGACCAGGGCGAGGCAGCGGCTGCGGTGCGATTCGGGCAGTGATTCGAGAAAAACGTCGTCGCCCTGAAGTGAGCATAAGATCGGCACGCGCAGCCGGCGTTTCATCGCGGGAACCAAACCGGACAGGAGCGCAGCCGTTAGATGCACCAATTGTGGTTTGACGTGTTCGGCCAACCAGGTGACGAGTTTATCTACCTCCTTGCGCTGATGACCGTGTTCGCCTTCGAGAACAGAGACGGTCAAATCGCCGAGGTCCGCCGCTTCTGTTTTGACGGCGAAGCGCGATACCCAGCGCAACAAGGGCCGGGCGTCAAACAGACGATCGACGAACCACGGTGTATGGCGAAAGAGACCGATTTTCTCCTGAAGATAGACGTTAATGCCGCCGAGAAAAACGCGCTTGCAGCTGACATCCGGCTCATCGGTGCGGAGGGGGGTATACGTGGGCACCAGGAGCGCATCGTGTCCCTGGCGGATGAGGGCGGCCACCAAGGTATTGTCGTGCAGACAGGAGCCGCAAAACATGCCGCCGGCCCCCGCAGTGATATAGGCGATGCGCATACCGTCACCGGCTACTCAGTCAAGGTCCGCTCCTTCGGTTCGGGCAGGAAAAAGCAAGCCAGCGAGCCAACCAGATAGACGAACAAAGCCACCAAAGCGGCGGTATAGGCCATTTTGGTTGGCGCTTCTGAGCCAGGGATAAAGGGTTGGACTGCCAATCTTTGGGCCACCCACGCGAACGAGGTGCCAATCATCCGTCCGCCGATGTTGGCGGCAAAACTTTCGCCGGTGCCGCGCAGGTGGACCGGATAGACCAGCGGCAAATAATTGCCCCAGAAGCTGAATTGCGCCACGGTGAACAGACCAGCAACAAAGATGCCGGCATAGAGCCAAGTCAGGCTGTTGACGGCCGGCAAGGCGAAAACCAAGGGCACCAGCACCAGACCGGGCAACTGAAAGACACGCAGAAGGCGGCGACGGCTGACAATCCTTACTGCCAACACAGCCAACAAAAAACGCCCTACCAGACCGCCAATCTCCTGGATGGTCTGGACGGTGGAAGCCACGTCTTGTTCCGTCCTTTTCTGCGCTTGGAGCTGGGCCTTTCGGATCTCTTGGTCGCTTTTTTGACCTTGCAGGCGGTGGGCGATCTCTTGGCGTTGCTGCGACACCTTTTCCCGCACTTCGGGCAGGCCGGGCACCATTTGTGGCGTTTGCTGGATCGCTCCGAAGGCTGCCCCGTAGCTACAGGCGAACATGAGCGTGGTAACGATGGTGGTGTGCCGCAATTCGGGAGCAAATAAGGCGAGGATACTCGGACGTTTCAGGGTGCCTGCGTCCTTCTTTTTCTTCCATACTGGCGATTCGGGCAGAAAAGGACGGACCAGGACAAGAGGAATAGCGGGAATTAACCCAGACATGAGCGTGTAGCGCCACGGTGCATGGGTATCCGCGATGTTGCCTGCCCACGACGTCAGCACGGTGGGTATAACCAGGGCGGGCAAGCTCCCTGCGGTCAGCACAGCCAGTTTGTTGGCGCCAGCCACCATTAAGCCGCCGATCGACGAGAAGGCTTGCGTGTAACCCAGGACGCTTTCGCGCTCGCGCGGCGTGGGGAACAATTCCGCCAACCAAGCCACCGCCGCCACGAACTCCACGCACACGCCGATGAAGGTGGTGCAACGCAGCAAAAGCAGCATCTCAATGGAAGTCGAATAGCCGGCGGCAAAGGCCGACAAAGCGTATAGCAAAATGCTCCACGTCAACACGCGCCTTCGCCCCAGCAAGTCGGTCAGATAGCCGCCCAACAAACCGAAGATGCCGCCAGCAAAAGCGGGAACATAGAACAGCCGGCCCGCCCAGAGGGCGAACTCTTCCGTGCCCGGCTGCGCCCCGGTCAATTCAATCAAGGCAGGGCGGACGATAAGGGGAAGCACCAGGAGTTCGTAAATATCGAAGGCGAACCCAATGGCGGCCAGGGACACGATCAGCCAATGCGTCCATGTCCATTTCCCCGGCGTGCTGCCGCCCGCATCAGGAAGCGTGCTGTCTTGGAAGGAAGGGTCCGGCACAGTCTCTTCTCCCGAAGTTGCGGCGAACGGCCTGGGGCAAGCTGGCTGGTGTTGTTTCTCGATCAGCCGGCTCACCTCGGCCGTCCACCTAGCAAATGTACCTATTCCGGTGCTACGATCTCCAACAATTCCACGGCCGGCTGTTCGTCGCAATGGATCAAAGCGAAGCGGCCATAGGTAGGCCGAGGACCATCAAGCCCAAACCATTGCATCATCGCCGGTCCGGGTATCACCCGCAGAAACGCCGTCGGCTCGATGCGCCGCAGTACATTGGCCTCGATCAAGATTCGCCCCAGCGGCGTCTGCCCAGCGAGGATTTTTTCACGGACTTCCTCGCTGCAATAGCGAAACTGGACGCGCATCAAGCCGAACATCACCACACGCTTGGTCCGCTGGAGCGTCAGCAGGATTTTCCGCGCATAGGAATCGCCGGCCACGCGATATTCCAACACTTGGACATCGACGGCATCGCCATGATACGCCTCCACGGTGACCGTCATGTGATGTTCGTGAACGAGCAAGCCGTGATAGGGCTGCGGCACTCGTCCAGGCGGCACCAATTCGCCGCGCGTCATGTACTCAGCCGGGGGAAACAAGGCGAACAAGCCCTGCACATCGGTGCCGGCGGGATCGGGAGGAAAATTCATACCGATAATTGTATCAGAGGCGGGACGGCCGGCCCTGCCGCCGGCGCGGGATGGTCCAGCACACTATCGACCAGGTAATAAAGCAACTCGCGCAGCTCGGTGGGCTGAACATCATCGGCGACAGCTTCGGCACGGGCACGATATTTCTCGACGAGCTTCTCGGCTTTCACGAAAACCTGCGCCGTGGCGAACAGCTGCCGCACACGTTCGAGAGTAGCTGCAGCGGCGTCTTTGTCGGGGCGGCGTTGGATCAGACCTAATAATTCCTCGCGCTCTGCCGGTGTCGAGCCTTCGAGGGCCAAGGCCAACAGCAGCGTCGGCCGCGCCGCCAATACGTCCTGACCAGCGATCAATTTGTTGTCGTCGTCGCCGGCCCAGTCTTTCAGGTCGTTGAGGATCTGAAAGGCAATGCCGAGGTTTTTGCTGAAATCGGCGACGGCCTTTTCGTAATGGTCGGCTGGCCCTGCCAGCCGCAGCCCAGCATATAACGCCGCCTCGAAAGCCGGGGCCGTCTTGAGAGCATAAATCTTGAGGGCATCCAGCGCCGTCAAGGTCTTATCACGGGCATCACGCCAAAGCAACTCCGCCCCCTGACCTTCTGATAATTTCAAGTGCGCATCGGATAATTTGTTGAGGATGTCGGCGACACAATCGCCGCCCAATTCTTTGCGCTGACGGCTGACCAGACGATAGCCAAGTCCGATGAGATAATCGCCGATGTTGATGGCGGCGCCGACACCGTACTGGCGGTGCAGCGTGGTGCGGCCATAGCGGAAGGTATCGTCGTCTTCAATATCGTCATGAACCAGCGAGGCCTTGTGAAACGCCTCGATGGCCAGCGCCGTGCGCCGCACGGCATCCGGCAGCGCGCAGCCCTCAGCGGAAAGAGTGCCGGGCGCTCCCTTAAGAGCGTCGTAAGCGGCGAGCGTGATGAACGGCCGCGAACGCTTGCCGCCCTGGCCCATCCAGTCGTAAGCGATGGTTTCGTGTTGCACCAATGGTTCTTGGCGAGCGGGATCGCGTAAGCACCCGGAGAACTCTTCTCGGGGCGCTGACGCGACTTCGCTCGCCGCCCGTGTGCGCGGCGCCAGCCGACTCAATTCCGGCTCTTCGCAGATCTGGTGTGCTAAGCGTAATAGATGCACGAACGTCTTGGTCCGGGTGGGCGGCGGCGGCGTCTGCAAATCGATCAATTCAGCGACCCAATCGTCATCAACGGAGGTGCTTTTGCAGTTGCTCGACAACAGCGGCGCTGCCACGCAGGGAATGCCGGCCAAGAGAACCTTATCAAGCGCCTTTTCCAGCACGTTCAGGCAAGCGACACCGACAATCGCATCGACATGGCCGCTGACGATGATTTTGAGGACGATCGGCGTCCCCTCGGAAACCAGCACTTTGTAGCCGAGGTTCTCGGCCCGGGTCTTGAAATCGGCGATGGAGCACGCCCCGCACTTGCGGCAATCCAGACCCAATTCGTCATAATCGGCGGGGCACCCCTCGGCGTGCTTGAGGCAATGCGGCAGCAACAGCAGACGCCGTTTGAAATCGATGGCTTGGACCTGTTCTCGCCAGAACTCATTGGCGATACATACCATTGTGAAGCCGAGGTACTGCTCGCCCAGCTCCATGCTGCGCAGCAGGTCTTCGCCCTTTTTCTGCAACTCTGCCTTGGTAAAAGGCCGGCTGCGATCGAGGGTCTTACCGAAGCGAGCCGCTTCGGCCCGGATGCGATCGCGCAGCGCGCGCGTCTCCGGCACGACTTTGAGATGAGCGGTGCTGGGTCGTTTGTCTTTCTTTTCGGCTTGAAGCTCGGCAGTGGCAGTCACGTTCCATTCCTCAGTGAGTTCACGTCGTCAGGGAAGATTATCGGGAAAGACAGCCCAAAAGCTAGTAGCCCGAAACAGGAAAGTCGCCCTAAAAACTGGCCCGCTTGCTCCTTTAGACGAACTGCCGCGCTGCCTTATTCATGCGTTCCTGGAGCCGACGCGAACTTGCGCCGCGCTCGGCCAAGTGCTGCTACGCTAAAAATGACCGGATACAGTTTCTCGAAATACCACAGTTTGGCGAAGTAGAACCCGATCGGCGTCGGCTGGGCCAATCCGCCGGATTCGATGCGTTCGATTAGCCAGGCCAAACCGCGCTCGACCGCCGCCTCCGCCGACGGCCCGGCATCGAGCAGCACTTCCACGGCCAAGGCCGTTTCCTCGATGCTGGAAGGCGTGTTCACCGCCCCGCCCCAACCGCCATCGGCATTTTGAGCGGACAACAGCCAGGCGATGCCACGCTGCGCCGGCTCACTGGTCATCCGGTCGAGATCACGATAGGCGGCCAACACACGGGCAGTGCCGTAGGTGGGGGCCTCGTCGTCTGGGGCGTATTGATTGCCGAACCAGAGAGGGTCCCAGGAGCCGTCGGGACGCTGATGCCGTTCGAGATAGACGAGGCCGTTGTCATAAAGTGATTCAAGACGATCTCCTATCTTGTTGATTTCCTTCGGAGGTACAGAACGGGTGTCATACCAGGGGGCCAAGGCGCGCAAGGTGTGCGCCGTCAAGTCGCAGCCGCTACGGTCAAACGGCAAGTGGCCCCAACCGCGACAGAAAGTCGGTATGCCGCCATCCCGATTTTGCAGTCCTCCCAGCCAGAGGAAGCCGTCCCGGAACGCACGAATGCTCATGAAATCCCGCTGACCCAACGCCCGCTCCAGATGATACAACGCTAGCAGGGTTCCCGCAGTATCATCGGCATCCGGTACGCCGCCTGGCAAATCGGTCCATGCCCAGCCGCCGGCATCGGCCCCGGTATAGGGATGGCGTTGCTTGTACTGCTGCCGCAACAACCAGGCACGCAATTGGTCTTTGCGATCCAGTTTGTCCAATTCTCCCGCCGCCGCCAGTGCGTTTACGGCAAGCGTCGTCAGCCACGTCGCCAGGTTCGTGTCAATCGGCCAGCTGCCGTCGGGCCGTACCGAGTTGACCAGAAACGCGACGCACTTGCTCACGACCGGATGGTCCGCCCGACCGATACTCGCCAGGGCCATCGTCACGAAACTCGTGAGCGGCGCTGCTTCAAGAAAGCCGCCGCTGGACGGTTGGATTTTCTGTAATACCCGCAGGCTTTTGCCAATGGCCAGGTGACGGACCAAGCGCATCAGCGGATTGCACGGCGGCCGATGATGATGCACCGCTTGTCCAATGGCGATGAGCGCCGGCAGCGCATAGCTGACAACCGGGATACGCAAAAAGCGAAACCATGACTGCGGAAAACACGCCAGCTCGAACGGCAGCGACGGCACTTCGCACCAGGGAACCAAACCGGCCAGCGCGCTCGTCATCAAAATCGGCACGGAGAAGGTGCGGTCCTTGCCATAGCGCGCACGGATCGCCTCGGCCACATCTTCCGCTGTCTTGCCGTAGCGCGCATGCAGCCATTCTTCGCTGCGCCGCAGCACTTCGGCATGATCCGCGGCTGCTCCCGTCAGATGAAATGCGGCCCGGCACAGCATGGTCGTCGAGATGTTGCTGAAACTGCGGATGGTGTCGCCCCAGCCGCCATCCGCGTTTTGGTTCGCAGCCAGCCAATGGATTCCGCCGGAGATAAGCGAATCGAAGGAACCATGCGCTGTGCTTGCTTTCCGCACCAGGGCAAGGGCACTGACGGCGGTAGCAGTAGATAGGGCCGAGGTGGATAATTCGCCGACCCAATGACCTTCGGGGGTGCGTTCGGCGAGGAGGGCCGCGAGGGCAATTTGGTAAGCGGATTCCAGACAGCCGACATCAACGCGGTTCATCAGCCTGGGACCCCACTTAACCGCCATTGCCGGAGGAAGAGGTTCCTGGACTGGCGCCCGCGTAATCAATGGAAACGATCAACAGCGGCTCGAGCCAGGCGACGCTTTCATCCTGGGGACTGATGACAAGCACTCGCCGATTAGAGACAGCGACAAAATCTGGATGCGGCACAGCGAGCTGACGCCCATCCGCCAGTCGAAAGACGAAGGGTTCGAAAGGCTGCTTGTGTAGGGCTTCACGAATCACATTCACATCCATAAGCTGCCTCAAATCTCCAGATTATCCAGCGCATCCATCAGCTTATCGAGATCGTCCTTCGGTCCTTTGGGTTTGTGGGCCTGGCGCTTGGGGATGCCCACGGTCATGCCGACCGCCTGTCGGCCGTCGGCGACCAATTCGCGGTCGCGCTCCTGAGCGGCGATAGCTAGCGCATCGTCGCCGCCGAATAGCTTGCTCAGGTCGATCTTCAGACCGCCGATATTGCCCACGGGAGCGCCAGCGATGGCCGGGGTCTTGTAATCGGGGAACATGATGGCCTGTTCGGGGCAGACGCGGCTGCACGCTGGGCAGCCACGCTTGCAGTTGTCCTGGTTCTCGACAAAGATGCGGTCCAGCTGGTCCACGCCGTAGACGCCGAACAGGCAAAAATCAAGGCACTCCATGCAATTGGTGCAACGGCTATAGTCGATGACTGGATACCAGCGCCGCGCCGGCGGCTGCAACAGCTGCTCGGCGGTGAACTGCACCGGCGGCTTGGCTGGCTCCTCGTCGCGGAGATAGCGGCCCAGCTGCACCAGCGCCGGTTGCCCTTGGGCCGCGGCCTCCCGCTGCGCCTCACGCCGTTGGCGGCACTCGGCGGCGATGCGGCGCACTTCCTGGACGTAAATTTCATAGTTAGGGTGATCGCGCAGGTCGAGGCAATAGATCCAGCGGGGCGGCACATCGACCGAGCCGATACCCTTGGGCGGCCCTGGCTCGCCTTCTTCCTCCTCATCGACTTCCGCCGGCGGCGTAATCTGATTGGCGCCATAATGGCCCTTAATGCCGTCGCGGTCGAGCAGCCAAAAAGCAGCGCGGGGATACATCCAGGCCAGCACGACCATGTCGCCCTGGATCGATTCCAGGAACAGCCGCCCGCTATGCTCCGGCCCCAGATCGTACAGATAGGGCACGATCGACACATCCAGGCCCGGCTCCATGAGGAGTGCCGCGGTAATGCTTTCCTCAAGGGCGCGGCGGGTCGGATTTTTGCCCTGCGCCTGCGATAGAACGACCGTCAGACGTTGTCGGCTCATGATGTCGTCAATCCTCGATGTTGATCTTGCCCTTGATGAGACGCTGGGTCTTTTCCCAGTTATCCGCTAGAAATTGGTAGTATTCCTCCACTGTCCACAGCGGCGCGCTGTCGCAATCCATGTCGAACAGCCAGCCTTCGCCGTAGCCGTCTACGTTGATGCCGCACGGATCGTTCAGCAGTTCCGGATTGAAGGCCACGATGGCGCCGGCCAGCGGTGCAAACAGGTCGGAAACAGCCTTGGAGGTCTCAATATGGCCGATCTGCTGAAGCTGTTCGACGCGGTCCCCCGGACTCACCTGCCAATCGAGAAAATACACGTCCTGCATCAACCGGATGGCGTAGGACGTGAAACCGAAACGAGCGCGTCCGTCCTGCAAAAGACGGCACCACATATGATTGCGCGCATAGCGCAGCTCTCTCGGCAATACGGCGGCGAACTTGCCCATCCAGAACGTCCGGTCTTCCGGCATATAAACCCCACTGCGGCTCAGGTGTAGCGGCTGCCCCGGTGCTGCGGATCAAAAAATACTGGCAACAGCCGATCCACCTGCAACAGCCCCTTGCGCGTCAGCTCCACACCCTCGGCAGTGCGGATCAAATTTCCTTCGTTTGCCAGCTGCTCGAAACCATCGCGGAACGTCTCCCAGATGTCCGTGCCGAATTTGTGTCGGAAATAGGCGGTCTCAAGCCGTCCCGTTTTCAGCTGCAAAATCATCTCGCGGATGAGGCGATGGCGTGGTTCAACCGGCAAAGCCCGGCCAAGCGGCAGCTCGCCGCGCCGCAGCATCTCGACGTAGTGCTCCCAGGTATCGACGTTTTGCAGGTGAACGCCGTGGACGTGGCCGAACGAGGCGACGCCGGCGCCGAACATATCGGCGCCGTGCCAAAGAGCATCGCGGTAGACGAAACGGGTACGGCGGCGGTCTTTGACCAGGGTGTAGGCGCTTGATACTTCGTAGCCGGCCGCGAGCAGCGTATCGAAAGCGTAATTAACCCAGGCGCGCTTGGTCGGCCAATCAGCAATGTTCATCGGCTCATCCTGGCCGATTAGCCGCAACTCCTTCGAAAACGTGGTGTTATAAGGCAACTCCATCTGATAGATCGTGACGCTGTCGGGCGCCAGGGCCAACGTCTTGGCGACGCACTCTTTCCAATTGTCCCAATTCTCCCCGACCATGCCGGCGATAAGGTCGATGTTGATCTGCTCGAAACCCAGGTCACGCGCCCAGCCATAGGCACGATAGATCTCGTCTTCGAGATGCGCCCGGCCGTTGAATTCGAGAATTTTCGGATCGAAATTCTCCACGCCGAGGCTGAGCCGCGTCACGCCCAGCTCACGCAGCGCTTCGAGCTTGTGCTGCTGCAAGGTGCCCGGCTCGCACTCGAAGGTTACTTCTTCGGCGCCCTGCCACGGCAGCACTGCCTGCAAACGCTGCATCAGGCTCCGCAACTGGGTCGCGCTCAGGTAGGAAGGCGTACCACCTCCGAAATAAACGAACGTTAGCGGACGGCCGCCGACGAGCGGGGCACGGCTGTACAGTGTTACTTCGTGAACCAGAGCGTCGAGATACGTTTCGACATCGCGGGCGTTCTTATCGGTGTAGACACGGAAGTAGCAGAATTTGCAGCGCTTGCGGCAGAAGGGGATGTGCAGATACAGGCCCAGCGGCGTATCCGGTTCGGGGACCGTATTGAGAGCGGCGTGGGCGGCGGGCAAGTAGGCCGGCTTCCAGAAGGAAAACGGCGGATAGTTGGCGACGAAGTAATTGCCCAGGCCGGTTTTCTCTTGGGTAGTTTCCGTCATCAGTGGTCCCTGGATCAAGGCAGGCGCGGGGACGGGTCCATTGGCAGCTTCTACTTCTTCTTATGGTACAGGGGGGAAAAAACGAAGCAAGCCGATCCTGTGGCAGCGTATGGGCGCTCTTCCCCGTTTGTGCTAGCTGACGAAATTCCCTCCTCCACTTGTGGAGAGGGCGTTTTGTCAGCTAGCGGCAACGGTTTTGCAGCGGAATTTTATCGGTCCCTAAGAGGTGTGGTTCAGGTTGGGCCTTCGGTATCGTGGGTGAATTCGCGCAAGTGCAGGCGCGTCTGATGCTCTTGGGCCTCTCTTCCGCTGATGGTCCTTCCATGCATGTAATCGCGTTGCCAGCCACGTTTCACCGCGTCGGGTTGCAAGCGTGCCAAGTCGGCGTTGAAAGTGGAGCGTGATTTCTCCCATTCCCGATACTCACGGGCCAGTTCCGGATTGTCGTCGAGCGGCACATACACAGGGTCCAGTTGTTCAGCCACACCGCGTGGCAACGGCACGATCATACAAATAGGCTCGCCACGCTCAAAATGAACAGTGTGATAAGGCCGCGTCATCTTCCAGTTCATGGTAAACGTGGCCGACAGCCAATCGGTTTCCACTATGCCCTCCAACGGCTGCACACCGTCTTTGATGTAGTTGCTCGGTCCCTTGACCCAGAGGTTGATGCCGCGCGGCGTGCGGAACAGATAGGGGATGGAGAAGGTGATGACACCGTTGCCGAAATGGCTGGTGATGCGGGCATCGCTTTGGACCACAGGACTGGGCTGATCGGCTGACACCACAATCGGCGCGAAGAAGCCGGACAAACCCGTTGTCTCAGCCAGCGAACCGAAGGTGATTTGCAGGTTTTCCTTGCCGAGTCCGCCGTCCCAGTAGGCGGTGAACGAGGCCGGACAAGGGACCCACCAGCCGGCTTGATTGGCGATCACCAACGGCAGACAGCGGTACGGAGCGCGCTGGGGAGCAATATCCATCCACGTCCGATCCACCGGCGCGGTGCGCAAGCGCATGTCGGCGGCCTGATGCAACTCGTAAGCAATCAGACGAGGCTGTTTCTCGCTCATGTTCCGGACCTTTGGGATTTACTCGCGCTGGGGCAAAGGTTTATCCAGGATCGCCGTGTACGGTGTTTCGTCCTGGGAGGTAATGTAACCGCGTGACATCTGCCCTGCCAGCGGATTATACACGATATGAAACGCGCCCGAAGGGGCGAGGACGATTGCCCCGCCTTCGGCGCCGGCCTTCTGCAATTGCTCGTTAATGACCGCTTCCGCCGCTTCTTTCACGGAACAGCGAGTGTACTTGACGCGTGCTGTGATGTCATGGGCGACGGCATAGCGGATGAAATATTCGCCCCAGCCGGTACAGGAGACGGCGCAGGTGTCATTATCGGCATAGGTGCCGGCGCCGAGGATCGGCGTATCGCCGACGCGGCCGGACCATTTATTGGTCATCCCGCCGGTGGAAGTGCCTGCCGCTAAATTGCCGTCGCCGTCGAGGGCCACGGCGCCGACGGTGCCGAAGTGCCGTTGCCGTGCGGGCGCGGCCGCGCCGGGCTGGCGCTGCTTCGCTTCTTTTTTCAGGGCGTCTTGCAATTCCTTCCAGCGCTGCTCGGTCCAGAAATAATCTGGATGAACAATATCGAGTTTATGCTTGATGGCGAATAGTTCAGCGCCGCGGCCGATCAACAAGACATGAGGCGAATGCTCCATAACGGCGCGGGCGGCGCTGATGGGATTTTTGACGATGGTAACGCCGGCAACGGCGCCGGCTTTTTTGTCTTTGCCTTCCATGATGGCGGCGTCGAGTTCATTGCGCCCCTCGTGGGTGAATACGGCGCCCTTGCCCGCGTTGAACAGCGGCGAATCTTCCAGCACGCGGATGGCCGCCTCCACCGCGTCGATGCTTGCGCCTTTTTTCCCTTCTTTCAGACGTGCGTAGCCACGCCGCAGGGCTTCGGCCAGCACCTCCTTGTGCTGCTTCTCTAGCTCCGGCGTCATTTTTTCCGGCAGATCGCCTTCGCCGCCATGAATGACGAGGACCAGCTTGCGCGGCAGCGGCGGCTTTGGCCCGCCCGCGGCCAGCAGCCAGACTGCTAGCGGCAGGACCAGCGCCAGACTCAGCAAAGGAAAACGCATCCCTGTCCCCATGAGAACGACCTCCCGTAGGGCAAACGGCCGTGTTTCGCCATCAGTATCTCCCGATGCCAGCGCCGACGCAAGAGCGCTCCTCTCATGGTGCTTTAATCCCTGACGGGTATAGTAACTAAGGTGACGAAGGCCCGTTGGCACTGCCTCCATTCAGAGTATGGCGAAGAGAGAACCTGTCATGCGCGTGTTGCTTATCGAAGACCATAAACCGCTTGTCCGCGCCCTTCGGCAAGGGTTGGAAGAAGAAGGTTTCGCCGTCGATGTGGCCACGGACGGTGCGGAGGGCGATTTCAAGGCGCGTACCGCCGAATACGATGTCATCATTCTCGACCTCATGCTGCCCAAGACCGACGGCCTGTCGCTGTTGCAGCGTTGGCGCAAGGACGGCCTGACCACCCATATTCTTGTGCTGACGGCCCGCGGCAACATGGAGGACAAGGTCAAGGGACTCGATCTTGGCGCGGACGACTACATGACCAAGCCGTTTGAGTTGGAAGAATTGTTGGCTCGTCTCCGCGCCCTCATCCGCCGCGGCCATCAGGTCAAAAGCCCTCTTATCCGCGTCTATGACCTGGAGATTGACACCGCCAGCCGTACCGTCAAGCGCGGCGGTCAACCCATCCACCTGACGCCGCGCGAATATGCTTTGTTGGAGTTCCTCGCCTTTCATCGCGGCAAGATCACCACGCGCTCGATGATCTGGGAACACCTGTACGACGACCGCGACGAGACCACCTCCAACGTAGTTGATGTTTACATTCGCTATTTGCGTAATAAGATAGATAAAGGCTTCGACCCACCTCTCATCCTGACTCGCTGGGGCGAAGGCTACATGCTACGAGGCGACGACGAATCATGAAATCGATTCGCTTATCGCTCATGGTCTATTTTTTGGCCTTGTTGGCAGTGGCGTTGTTGGCGGCGTCGCTGCTGGTTCATCGTATCGCCGATCAGACGCTGCAAGCCAAGCAAGAAGCGATGAGTCAGCTCATCGAAAAGCGATATCACGAGCGATGCGAAAAGGAGACGGCGCGCCTGGATGCGGATTTACTCTCGCAGGCACAGTTGCTGGCACGCCTGGTACAAGTACAATTTGACCGCTATCGTCCCGACCTTGTCCAGCCCTGTTTCCGGCTGGGCGTGCTCACGAGCAGTCTTAGTCCAAACGGCCATGTCCTGGCGCCAACGTGGCTTGCCGAAGGAGAGCGCGGATCACGGTGGGCGCCGCCCAGCTCTGTTTACCTGGAGTTTCGCCATCATCTTCCGCTTCCCGCCCCCCAAATCCGCTTGGAAGCATTGGATCTTCCTCACGACATTCAGTCTGGCGAATATTTCTTCCAGATCGATAGCCCACCCGGCAATCCTTACCGTTCGAACTCCTTAGGAGAGCAAAAGTTTCCGCTGGAGACATCGCTTTTCAAGCCCGACGATGTTTTTCATTGGGTCTACGACGATCTTGTATTGGAACCGGATAAGCCGATTCGGCGCGTGGTCTTGCAGGCATCCGGTGTGGGCCAGGTGTTCCGGCCACGACACCCCCAGCCAAGCCCGGCGGAGGGACGAGAGCCCCCCCGTTCGGTGCAAGTGTTCCGCGGACCGACTATTTACGTCCACTGCGCCGCAAGGACGGACAAGCGCGACGCTGCACTGGCGCAATTTCGCCAGGAGCGAGACGAGGAAATCCAGAACGTCAAAGCACAAACGAACCGATCGCTTCACGAGTTGCGGCTCTGGCTGTTGGGCATCAGTCTGACTGTCTTTGCCGCTACGGCGGCCGGTACTTACGGGCTGGTGCGCTTAGGGCTGTCGCCGTTGCGGCGGCTGTCCTATGCGGTCAGTCAAGTGTCTTCCAAAGACTTCCGTCTGCCGTTGGACGATCGGCCCTTGCCCCTGGAATTACGGCCTATCGTCCGACGCTTAGCCACCACGCTCGATCAGCTCAAACGCGCCTTCGCTCGGGAAAAACAAGCGGCAGCCGACATCTCTCACGAACTGCGTACGCCGTTGGCCGCCCTGCTGACCACCACCGAACTGGCTTTGCGCAAACCCCGCTCTCCGGAACACTACCGGGAGTTGCTCGGTGACGTTCACGCCAGCGCCCAGCAAATGAATCAGATCGTCGAACGCCTTCTGACTTTGGCCCGTCTTGATGCCGGCGTGGATCGGCTGCGCATCCAGTCGGTCGATGTCGCCGCTTTGGCCCAGCAGTGTGCCGACGTGGTACGGCCGCTGGCCGAGGCGCGTGGCTTGACGTTGACCGTGAAGAATGGCTCAGCAGCCGTCAACGGCGCCGGCGGCGATGGCGCCGGCTTGGTGCATACAGACCCCGACAAGCTGCGTGAGATCGTCTCCAATTTGCTGCACAATGCCATTCAGTACAATCGACCCGGCGGCGCCATTGATCTGCGCGTAGCACGCCGAGACGGCACACTGGAAGTCGAGGTGCAGGACACCGGCATCGGCATTGCCGCCGAGGCGCGCGAACGCATTTTCGAGCGCTTCTATCGGGCGGATCCTTCGCGCGGCGGCGACGACCTGCACGCCGGCTTGGGATTGGCCATCGTCAAGGAATACATCGACCTGATGGATGGTTCCATCGCTGTCGAAAGCACCGAAGGCCAAGGCAGCACTTTCCGCGTCCGGTTGCCGGCCGGTTAGATCACTTTTCGTTTAGCGGCGCTTCGGTGAAGCGCCGCTAAACGAAAAGTAACATGGAAAACAATTCATGCCAGCGCTCACGCTGTCTGTCTCAACGCAACGCCGTTTGGGGCAGCTGAGGGAGCGCTACAACACGCAGATTGTTGCCCTCTTCCGCCGCCTCGGCGACCACCCGGAAGCCAAGGATTTGGCGCAGGAAGGGGCTACATCGCCTACGCATCCTGCTCCGCGCCTATCTTCGGTATTGTCGATGGATGATGAATAAGTGGGCAGAGCAAACAGTCTCCTCGACCAGGCAGCTTCGAGTTGCGAACGAATACATGAAAGCAGCGTCCCCCTATGCCATGATGTCCCTAACCACGTTTCCTCCGACATCGGTTAAGCGATAGTCGCGGCCGGCGTGACGGAATGTCAAGCGTGTGTGGTCCAGGCCGAGCAGGTGCAAGATGGTGGCATGGAAGTCGTTTATGTGAACGCGGTCCTCGACGGCATGGATGCCATGCTCATCCGTTGCCCCATAGACAAACCCTCCCTTAACTCCGCCTCCGGCGAGCCAAGAGGAGAACGCCCAGGGATGATGTTCGCGGCCCTTGGCATCGCTGCGATTATTGAATGGCGTGCGTCCGAACTCGGTTGTCCAAACCACGAGTGTATCGTCAAGCATCCCGCGGCGTTTCAGGTCTTTAATCAGTGCGGCGATGGGACGATCTACGTTCTTGGCCAGAGGAGCATGCTGGGCAATCATGTCGCTGTGGGCGTCCCAGTTGTTGGACGCCCCGGAATCGATCAATTCGATGAAGCGGACGCCGCGTTCGGCCAGACGGCGCGCTACAAGACACTGCCAGGCGAACCCCTGGGTGCTGCCGCGTGGCAGACCGTACAAGGCCAGAGTTTCGTCGGTCTCGCGGGAGAGGTCAAAAACTTCGGGAGCGGCTGATTGCATCTTATAAGCCAATTCAAAAGTCCGCATACGCGTTGCCAGTACCGGGTCTCCATCCCGCGCAACCAAGTGAAGACGATTCAGGTCGGCCAACGCATCCAACTCTCGTCGCTGCTGGGCCGCAGGAACCAAAGGGCGGAGATGAGGCATCGGCTCCACAGATGGCGTCACCAGGGCCCCTTGATAGCTACCCGGTAGAAAATCTGATGCCCACAGCTGACTGCCGGCATAGGGAATGCGGGGAGCAATCGTCACAAAAGACGGCAAGTTCTGATTCAGCGTCCCCAAACCATAGATTACCCATGCGCCCATACTAGTTCTACTGTAACCGTTTTTCGTCGGAGGGTATACTAGCCAGCCGTTGTTCGCTCGTGCAACATCGTTTTTGGAGAGACACGGATGTCCTTGCTGGAGCATCCCAAGGCGCAGGCGCTGCTGGCCGACGCCGAGGTTTCCGCCGCCGCCGTCCGCGGCTGCCAGGGTCGGCTATCCGCCTTCCTGGCCCGCTACCTGCCGCTGTTTTACCGTGCCGAACAGCGTGAACTGGCGGAGGTTGTCCTGCACGGCAAGCTCAGTAACTTGCAACGCAAGACCGCCGAGCCCATCGCCTACCGGGCCGGCCGCCAACGCAAGCCGGTGCAGCACTTCGTCGGCGCTGGCGCCTGGGACGATGAGGCCGTGCAGACCGAACTGCGCCGCCATGTCGCCCAGACCTGGGGCAACCCCGAAGCGGTGCTGGTACTGGACCCCAGCGGCTTCGCCAAGAAAGGCGACGCCTCCTGTGGCGTGGCCCGGCAGTGGTGCGGTCGCCTGGGCAAGGTCAAAAACTGCCAGTTGGGCGTCTTTTTGGCCTACGTGACCGCCCAGGGGGCCGCCTTGGTAGACCGGCAGTTGTATCTGCCTCGGCAGTGGACCCGTTCACGCAAGCGTCGCCGGGCGACCCATGTCCCCGACGGCGTCCGCTTTCGGGAGAACTGGCGGATCGGCCTGGAGTTGATCGACCGCAGCAAAGCCGAGTTGCCCTTCGGCTGGATTAGCGGCGATGACGCGTTTGGCCGGGTCATCGCTTTCCGCAAGGGGCTGCGGCAGCGTGGCCTGCGTTACGTGCTCGACGTACCCTGTGACACCTTGGTGCGGGACATAAACGAGGAGGCAGCTGCCGGCAAGTGTTACCCGCCGTGGCGGCGGGTAGACGAGTGGGCCAAGGCGCAGCCGTCGTCGCGTTGGCACAAGGTTCGGCGTGGCGACGGGGCCAAGGGGCCCAAGGTAGTGCGTGTCGCCCAGGCGTGGGTGCAGACCAAGGACGAGCGTGGCCGCTGCGGGCCGCTGGAGCGGTTGGTGGTGATACGGGCCGTCGATAGCGAGCCACGGACCTGGTACACGCTGTCCAATGCCTCGGCGGAGGTGGAGTTGGCCTGTGTGGCGGCGGTGCAGGGGCAGCGGCATGGCGTCGAGGAGGTCTTGCAGGCGGCCAAAGGGGAAGTCGGGCTGGGGCATTATGAGGTGCGTAGTTGGGTAGGCTGGCACCATCACATGACGCTGTCGTTGTTGGCGTTGTGGTTTTTGGCGTTGGAGAAGCAACGGCTGGGAAAAAAAAATCCCGGCGTTAACGGTGCCGCAGTTGCGGGAGGTGATGGCCCGGCTGCTTCAGCCGAAGCCGCCCTCAGCGCAACGGATCGCGGAAGAGGTCAGCCGGGTGTTACGCCGCAATGAGGAGGCGCGCATCTACCACTGGTATCGCCGCACCAAGAACTTCCCGCCGCCACGGGGGGAGCCCGACGGCTAAAACGGTTACAGTAGAACTACTGTGGCCTTTCTGCCGGCCAGCACTGGCATCAAAGCCAGCGCGGCGAGGAATTCCGCCGTCTCGCGGAGGAAGCGGGCTGTTCTTGTTCCTTCTATTTTTTCCGGAAGAAAGAAACAGATTGGGAACAGGAACAACGATATTTATCTGCTTGGCTGCGCGCTCAACCCAAGCCCTTGGGAATCCTCGCCTGTTATGATGACCGCGGTTACCAAGTGTTAGACGCTTGCCGCCGAGGCGGCTTAGCGGTGCCCCAGGAAGTGGCCGTTCTCGGCTCCGATGATGATCCCGTCCTCTGTACGATGGCCGTGCCGCCCCTGAGCAGCATTCGCTTCAACAATGAACAAATTGGTTATATAGCGGCGTCTTGGCTTGATCGACTGATGAATGGCTGGCCCGCGCCGCCGCAACCGGTCCTTTTCCAACCCTGGGGGGTAATGAGCCGTCGTTCCACAGACACCTATGTCTTTGATGATCCAGCCCTCAATCGTGTGCTGTGTTTCATCCGTGAACACGCCTGCGAAGGCATTCGCGTTAGCGACCTCCCCTCGGTAGCTCATTTATCCCTGAGTGAATTGGAACGGCGTTTCCATCGCCATCTTAACCGCTCTCCTAAAGCAGAGTTGTTACGGGTGCAAGTCGAGCAAGCCAAGCGACTGTTGCGGGACACCGATCTTTCGTTGAAGGTCATCGCTCGTCGCGCCGGCTTTTCCAATGAACAATATTTCAGCGATGTTTTCCATCGCACATGCGGCATCCGTCCCAGGGCCTACCGGGACCAATTCGCGATCCTCAAGGGAGTCGCAACCGCACCGTTACCGGCAGATGATCGCTGACGCCGCGCTCCGCCAGCGGTACTTTTTCCTTCTCGGTGCCGAACGCCAAGGGGTGTCCCTTATTACGGCCGCGCAGCACGACAAACCGATGCTTGACGATCTCGGCTGTCTCCACCAGACACTGCCAAGCGCCCCGTCCATTGACCATGCCCGGCGAGACCACGAGATGATCGAAAAGGAATGCTTTGCCGCGGTAGAAGTGCGTACCGAAACCCGTGCCTTTTTTCTCAGCCCATTGCTGGGCGAACAGATCGTATAACAGCGGAGGATCGTTATTGGCCTTAACGCGCTCCAGATCGCCCGTAGCGTGCAGGTGCAGGGTAACGCTGACATCATCTGGGTTGTCATTGAAGTCGCCGCAGATCAGCAGCGCCACATCCGGATTGGCCTTATGCATGGCGCGGAAGCGACCGTAAATCTGGTCGGCGTACTTATCACGTCCTTCGCCGGCCTTGTCCGAAACGCGCGAAGTCCAGTGCGTCGCCAACACAACCAACTCGCGGCCGTTCACTTCGATATGGCCTTCGAGAATGCGATGGCGTTGGCCGATCAACCGCGTCCGATCTGCGACCACCGGCAAGCGCGTGAGAATGGCCGTAGCAATGTTGCGGCCACCGTGTGGGTTTTTCATCAAAATGTGCCGATACGGCGCGGCATCCGGTTTGATGGCCCTGTTAAGGGAATCTTTCAGCGCCTCGGCTGCCGTCGATTCCGTTTCCACCTCAGCTAGGGCCAGAATGTCTGGTCCTTTGCCCTCGTTCAGCGCTGCCAGCACTTCGGTCAAGTTCTGGACCTTCTGCGCGAACACCGCTGGGTTGTCGGCGAACCAACGATCGAACTCCTTATCCGACTCGTTGTGCCAGCCGTTGAGCTTATTGTCGAAGAAGTTCTCGGCATTCCAAAAGCAGAAGAGATAATCGCCGGAAGCAGGCTGCGGCGCTCGCGCATGGCAACCGACTGCTACGGCAAGCAACATTGCCAGCCCGAAGCGCCAGCAAGACAACATTGCCAGCCCGAAGCGCCAGCAAGGGCAGCAAGACAACATTGCCAGCCCGAAGCGCCAGCAAGACAACATTGCCAGCCCGAAGCGCCAGCAAGGGCAACAGCGAAAGATGGGAAACATAAGCAACCTCGCTTTCTGGCTTGATGCCATGCGGGAGATTGTTATAGTGCCGTCCGCGGTCGGGAGCAAAAGGAGACGAGACGATGAAGGACAGACGGCGATGGCTGTGGTTGGGAACGGGCCTGCTGCTGGGTGCTTGTTGCACCGTTTGCTACTTCACCCAGCAACCACGAGCAACGGCCGGCAGCAATGACCGCTTCGACGATTACATTCTCTGCACCGGCGCCGTAGCCAGCAATCCCAAAGCGCCGACGGATGGCGTTTGGCTGCTCGATTATCGCGCCGGCAAGCTGCTGGGTACAGTCATCGACCGCAGTTCCGGCAAAATTTTCGGCTGGGCAGAGCTGGACCTGGTGTCCGAATTCGAGCTGCCGCCGCGGCAGAACGTGCATTTCCTTATGACCACGGGCCAAATCTCGCAAGGCCAATCGGCCCTGTACCTTGCCGAGACGACCAGCGGCAAGTTCGGCGTCTACACCATGGGTGTGCGCTTCGACGCCCAACCCAACGTCTACATCCGCCGCCACGATCTGGTGCTGTTCCGTCAACCGAAGGCGGCAGCCAAACAACAATAATTTAGCCGCGACCCGAAGGGGAGCGCGTCCGTTCCGCGCTCCCCTTCGGGTCGCGGCTAACCGATCGGCGTCTTTTCTGGAATGGGTGCGATTCCCTTGGCCACCAGTACCCACCGGCTGACGGCCAGGACCAACAATGCTGCCACGCACGTCATCACGAACACAGTCAGGACCAGGTTCAGCGCTCCCGTCAGCACCTGTCCCTGCCGCATAAGATCGAGGAATTTACCGCTGCACATCTGTACGCCGGCTGTCATGGTCGTTGAAATGACGAAGAGCATCGGCAGCAGCGTCACCGGGGCGTAGCGGCCACGGCCGCTGTTGACCAACAACGTCGTCACTACGGCCAAGGCGATGACAGCGAGCAGTTGGTTGGCGATGCCAAACATCGGCCAAATCGTCGCCACCGATCCCGTCGCTACCAGCAAGCCCCACCCCGCCGTCACCAGAAAGGTGGCTAAAAATGCGCTGGGCCACCAATCTGTTTGCGCAAACTTCGGATGAAGGCGGCCCAGGGCTTCTTGTACGAGAAAGCGCCCAATGCGTGTGCCGGCGTCGATGGTCGTCAGGATGAACAGTGCCTCGAACATAATGGCGAAGTGATACCAGTATTTCATCACAGACTCGAAGGGCAGCCCCAGTTGCGACAACGGTTTGGTGAGAATATGCGACATGCCGACAGCCAGCGTCACCGCGCCGCCGGTGCGGCCACGCAGCGATTCGCCGCCGACATTCTGCTCCACCTGTGCCAAATTCAGATGCTCCAGACTATCGACATTGCCTAGCTCGACATACATCTTGTCCAGCGATTGCTGCCATTTCTGTGCCTGGTCCAGTGGCACGTTGATGTCGTAATAGAGCTTCGGATCGAGCGAGGCCGCCGCGATCAGGGCCATGATGCCGACCAGTCCTTCCATCAGCATCGCTCCGTAGCCGATGGTGCGAACGTGGCTTTCTTTATCGACCATTTTCGGCGTCGTGCCGGAAGAAACGAGAGCGTGAAAGCCCGAGATGGCGCCGCACATGATGCAGATGAAGACGAAGGGAAACAGGTGTCCCTGGAAGGTCGGCCCGCCGCTGACGAAGACGGGGTTGTACGCGGGACTGGGCAGCTTGGGATTGGCCCAGAAAACCCCAACGACCAATAGCGCGATGGTGCCGATTTTCAGAAAACTGGAGAGATAATCGCGCGGCGCCAGCAACAACCACACCGGCAGCACCGAAGCGATGAAACCGTAAGCGCACAAAGCCAAGATCGTTTGCCCCTTACCGAGGGCAAAATAGCTTTCCCACGGCGAACCGGGGACCCAATTGCCGATGACCACGGCAGCCAAGGTCAACATGGCCCCGATCAACGATGCCTCAACGGTCTTTCCCGGACGAAAGCGATACATATACCAGCCCACTAGCAGAGCGATGGGAATGGTGCAGGCGATGGTGAACACGCCCCAAGAAGAACCGGGCACCAGTTGCACGGACTTCGCGGGCAGCTCGACGGTGTTGCGGTCATCGGGAGTAAGGGCGGCGCCATCGGGCACTTGAACCATGAATGCTTCCGGGCGTGTTTGCGGCGGCTCATCCGGCGTGTAGCGGATCGTACAGCCGCCGGGAAACTTGTGGATGCCGTGGTCCTGCTGGAGCACCGTGTTAGACGGCAAAGTGATGCGCATACCGGCAGGCAGTTTCGCTTCCTCGCCGCCCAGCGCCTTGACGACAACGACGCCGAGTCCGGCCAGGGCGATGACAACGATGAACAGGATCGCTGCCGACACGATGAGATTGGCCCACGGTCCCAACTCGCTGCGGGCGATCTCAGCCAACGATTTGCCGCCGCGCCGTACCGACGCCGCCAGAACAAGCATGTCTTGCACCGCCCCCGCCAGACATACGCCGATAACTAGCCATAGCAGACCCGGCATGTAGCCGTATTGGATCGCCAATACCGGGCCGATGAGCGGGCCAGCCCCAGAGATGGCAGCGAAATGATGGCCGAACAACACCCATTTGCTGGTTGGATGGTAGTTTTGGCCGTCATAGAAGCGATGGGCCGGTGTCGTCCGCGAATCATCGAGGGCCGCCACCTTCGCCGCCAGAAAAGCGCTGTAGTAGCGATAAGCGATGGCCAGGCAACACAACGCGCCCAACAACAGCGGCATGGCGTGCAAGACGACGCGGCCGCCTTCGATAGCGTAAATATCGAACATCCAAGATCCTCCACAAAACTCCCCCACCCCGAAGCGCAAGCCCGAAGCGCGAGCCCGAAGCGCAAGCAAGGGCAAGAGCGCAAGGGCGCCCTTGCTCGCGCTTCGGGCTCGCGCTTCGGTAAGGCTTACCGAAGCGCAAGCAAGGGCAAGGGCAAGAGGGCCCTTGCTTGCGCTTCGGTAAGCCCGAAGCGCAAGCAAGGGCAAGGGCAAGAGGGCAAGGGCGCCCTTGCTCGCGCTTCGGGCTTGCGCTTCGGGCGCCCCTGCGC
>Ga0078972_1007352_pt1 | contig 24590 bp, 22 predicted proteins | sample YelNatPaOPGAMG01_FD_67568 | JGI IMG/M metagenome (GOLD analysis project Ga0078972, IMG submission 67568) | Hot spring thermophilic microbial communities from Obsidian Pool, Yellowstone National Park, USA - OP-RAMG-01 (SPADES assembly) (version 2) | ecosystem: Environmental > Aquatic > Thermal...
TCCTGTGAGGACCAGGCGGCCATCCGGGGAGAACGCCACGGACATCACGGCCGAGGCCTCCTCCGGTCGAAAGCACAACTGCACGGGTTCGGGCGGGCGCGCTCCTGCCGATTGCCGGGGTTCTTGCCGCGCTCCGGACGGGGCCTGACGGTTTGCAGGGGATGGGCTTTGCACGCTTGCCTGGGGTGTGTTGTGCGTGGCGGCGGGCGCGGGCTGCAGGGCTTGGAGCACGTCCGTAGCAGTCCACCGGGCATGGTAGTCCTTGGTGAGGCATCCGCGCACGATGGTAAGGAAAGGCTCGGGCAAGTCGGCGTCAATCTTGGGTTCCTGGGTGAGGGTTGCGGCAATCACTTCCACATCGCTGCTGCCGGTGTAGGGGAGCACGCCGGTAAGGCACTCTTGGATCACCACTCCCAATGCCCATACGTCCACGAATGGGCCTGTTTTGCCGTTCATGGCTTCCGGGGACATGTAGAGGACGGTTCCCTTGCGTGCGGATACTTGAATGCTGGTGCCTGCGAAACCTCGAGCAAGTCCGAAATCGCCCAGTTTCCAAAGGCTGCCGATGCGCAGGATGTTGGAGGGCTTTACATCTCGGTGTACGACGCCGCGCTGGCGGAGGTATTCCAGAGCGGATGCGATATGGAGGGCCATTTCACGCACTTCGTCTACCGACATAGGTGATGGCCGTTTGAGGCGATCTTCCAGGGTACCGCTGGCGAGTTCCGTAGCGATGTAGAGGCATCCGGCCGCCAATCCATCGGAGAGTTGGCCCGCGCTGAAGCAGGTGAGAAGGTTCTGATGGCTAAGCTGGCGCATGGCGAGGACTTCCTGGATGATGGCGTTTCGCGCCGCGTCATCTAGGGGTCGCAGAAGCTTAACGGCCACCTGGGAGATGACCTGGCCGAAGGCAAGCTCGTCTGCTGCATACACCCAGCCGAAGGAGCCGGTGCCGCACAACTGAGCCAAATGGTAGCGATTGTCCACCAACAGACCGATGAGAGCTTGGGGGCTAATCATTTTGAACCTCGCTTCCTATCGCCCATTGGCGGCGCGGGCGGGCCACACGGGCACGGCCATTGGAACGTGTACAGCGCGTATGCGCGAAGTGCGCCATAGCTAAAGCCGTGATGCAAGTCTGTGGAATATGATATACCCGTAATAGCTAATCACGGGGCACCTTCCAATGCTTGGATGCTCCAGGCAGGGAGAGCGGTATCCGATAATGCGTAAAAGACCTGCCCCCGGTACTTGACAAGCAGGTCCAAGTAGTGGTATGTTAGACCACACAGTTGCATAGGCGAAGGCGTTGATGAGGCCAGTACGCGCGGGCTTCCGTTTCAGAGAGCTGGCGGTTGGTGCGAGCCGGTAAGGGTCTGCGCGGAAACTCCCCTCGGAGCTTGAGGTCTGAACCGGCATCTCGGCCAAAGTAGGGCTTCACGGGAGCGCCCGATATAGCGCAAGAGTGGATCGGCAGCTACGGCATGACCGCAGCACCGTTCGCGTTTCGATAACGCGTGCCGGTCTACAAGGGTGGTACCGCGTGAGTGAACCTCTCGTCCCTTGGGATGAGGGGTTTTCGTTTTCTGGGCCATCCGGCGAGGAGTGGGAAGCACGTTCCCTTTGGGGGCGCCTAAGCCGCAAAACACGATACAGGGGGTTAAACCTGCGATGAGAATGTCTGGTGCAAAGATCCTTCTGGAGTGCCTGCGCCGGGAGGGCGTTAAGCACATTTTCGGCTACCCGGGCGGCGTGCTCCTCCCCGTGTACGATGCCCTTTATGGCTATCGTGATATCGAACATGTACTCGTGCGCCACGAGCAGGGTGCCGCGCATATGGCCGATGGATACGCCAGGGCTACCGGGCGCGTGGGCGTTTGCATGGCCACCAGTGGGCCCGGCGCCACGAACCTGGTTACAGGCATCGCAACGGCGTATATGGACTCCATCCCGATGGTGGCGATCACCGGGCAGGTGCGCACGGCGGTAATCGGTAAGGACGCCTTTCAGGAGGCGGATATCACGGGCATCACCATGCCCATTACCAAGCACAATTACTTGCTTAAGGACACTGCGGACATCCCCAGGGTAGTGGCAGAGGCCTTCCACATTGCTCGAACAGGAAGACCGGGGCCGGTGCTGATAGACGTTCCGTTCGATGTAGCCAAGACCGAGATTGAATGGGATCCGGACACCTATCCCAAGAGGGTGCAGATTCCTTCCTACCGACCCACAACGCGCGGTCACGAGATGCAGATCCGCAAGGCAGCACAGGCCATCGCCGAGGCAGAGCGCCCCATCCTGTACGTAGGAGGAGGTTGCATCGCGTCGGGCGCCCAGGCAGAAGTTACCGAGCTGGCAGAACGCTGTAACATCCTGGTCACTTCCACCCTGCTGGGCAAGGGCGCCATAGACGAGAACCATCGCCTATCCCTGGGAATGTTGGGGATGCACGGCACGGCCTATGCGAACCATGCCGTCAATAACTGCGATCTGCTCATCGCCGTGGGAGCGCGGTTCGACGATCGCGTTACAGGCAAGGTGGATCGCTTCGCCCAGGGCGCCAGGGTGATCCATATTGACATAGATCCTGCGGAGATCGGGAAGGTCCGCCAACCGGAGATCCCCATCGTGGGAGATGTGAAGACGGTGCTTCGGGAACTGCTTAAGCACGTGAAGCCGCGGCCCTGGTCCGAGTGGAATGACCGCATCATGGAGTGGAAGCGCGTTTTTCCTCTGGTCTATCCCAGGGATGGCAAGCTCTACGCGGAGTACGTGATCGAGCAGATCGGCGAGGCAACGGATTGGGAAGCCATTATGACCACCGACGTTGGCCAACACCAGATGTGGGCGGCCCAATACTATCGGTGCCGCCGGCCCCGGCAATTCATCACCTCCGGGGGATTGGGGACGATGGGCTTTGGGCTTCCGGCTGCCATCGGTGTGAAGAAAGCCCTTCCCGAGGCCACCGTCTTTTGCCTCTCCGGGGACGGTTCCTTCCAAATGTGCGTTCAGGAGCTGATGACGGCTACCGTGTACGGCTTGCCCGTGATCACAGCGATCATCAACAACCGCTCGCTGGGGATGGTGCGCCAATGGCAGGAGCTGTTCTATGAGCAGCGCTACAGCCATGTAGATCTGCAGGCGTCGCCGGATTTCGTCAAGTTGGCGGAGGCCTATGGCGGCGTGGGTATGCGCGTAACTCGGCCGGAGGAGGTGCGGCCGGCCATCGAAGAGGCGCTTACCGTGAAGGATCGGCCTGTAGTTTTGGATTGCGTGATCCCCACCGAGGAGAACGTGTATCCCATGATCCCGGCAGGAATGTCCGTAGAAGACATGCGCCTGCGCGAGAACCTGGAGGAGCTCAAGGCATCCGTCAATTCCGACGCCGAAACCTGGTCCTTCTCTGCAGAGGATGAAGTGCTGGCGAAGGTAGTGGAGCAAGTGGAGCGTTAGCGGATGGAGGGCGATGCCCGAGTGGCGAAGCCCTTCTAGGAGGATAGGGATATGGCAGCATGGAGCAGTACACTCATGGCACAGCTACAGCAGCAACACGTGATCACGGCCTTGGTTGAGAACCATCCCGGGGTTTTAGCGCGGGTGTCCGGCTTGTTTGCGCGCCGGGGATACAATATAGAGTCGCTCACCGTGTCCGTAACAGATGATCCAGAAGTGTCCCGGATGACGATTGTGGTAGGCGGCGATTACGCGGTTCTGGAGCAGATCACCAAGCAACTCAACAAGCTCATCGAAGTAATTCGGGTAGTGGACTACACCGAGATTCCCGCGGTGGAGCGTGAGCTTGCTCTGGTTAAGGTGAATGCCGAGCCCAAGGATCGCACGGAGATCATCCAGATCGTGGAGATCTTTCGCGGGCGCATCATTGACATGGGCGACAAGACCTTCATCGTGGAAGTGACCGGATCGCCGGAAAAGCTGGACAAGATGCGCGAGCTGCTGCAGCCGTACGGCATTAAAGAGATGGTGCGCACCGGCGTCATTGCCATGGCGCGCGGAGCACGCACGGCGTAAGCCGACGTACAGAGGTGGTGGCCGGAAGTACAGGAGACCCGGCATGGACGAGATGCGTGAAATCGTTACCCAAGAACAGGTGGAGCACGTATTCCTCATCTTAGCCATCGCCGGGCCCCTGGCCGGCCTCGTCATCGGGGGGCTGGCCGCGCGTGTGGCACATCGAAGTTCGAGCTCGGTTCGGGTGTTGGCGCTTCGCGGAGCCTGCTGGGGCCTATTGGGTACTGCAAATTGGCTTTTGTGGAGGCTCTATAACGCCATTACGTCCGTCCTGGGCTTAGACACCGTGGTGAACCTCGTTGTGAACCTGGTCCTCTTCATCGCGCTAGGGGGTGCGGTAGGATGGATATTCGCACGGCGCCGCGGAGCTCCATCCTAATGCGATGCAGTTCAACGGCTTGATTTATGCCTTGTTCGATACAACCCAAGGAGAAAACGACCAATGCCAGCCAAAGTCTACTATGAGAGCGATGCCGATCTATCCGTACTTAAGGGAAAGAAGATCGCGGTAATCGGGTATGGGAGCCAAGGCCACGCCCACGCTCTGAACCTTCGGGATAGTGGATTAGATGTACGCGTAGGGCTCCGACGCGGAAAGTCTTGGGATGCTGCCAAAAGAGACGGGCTGCCCGTACTTCCCGTGGCGGAGGCCGTCCACGAAGCAGACGTGGTCATGATGCTGGTAAACGACGAGTTCCAGGCGGCTCTCTACCAAGAGCAGGTAAAGGATAACCTTAAGCCCGGCAACGCTTTGGGCTTTGGCCATGGCTTCAACATCCACTTTGGGCAAATTGTGCCGCCGCCCGATGTGGACGTGTTTATGGTGGCGCCCAAGGGACCGGGGCATTTGGTTCGGCGCATCTACACCGAGGGCAAAGGCGTGCCATGCCTCATCGCCGTGCACCAGGATGCCACAGGCCGGGCCAAGGATGTGGCGCTGGCCTGGGCTAAAGGCATCGGCGGGACGCGTGCAGGCGTGTTGGAGACCACCTTCAAAGAAGAGACCGAGACCGACTTGTTCGGTGAGCAGGCCGTTTTGTGTGGCGGCACCACAGCTTTGGTGAAGGCGGGTTTTGAAACGCTGGTGGAGGCGGGATACCAGCCCGAGATCGCGTACTTTGAGTGCCTCCATGAGCTCAAACTCATCGTGGATCTTATGTACGAAGCCGGCATCGCGGGGATGCGGTACTCCATTTCGGACACAGCCCAATACGGTGATATGACGCGGGGGCCTCGGTTAATTGATGATGCCGTACGCCAAAAGATGAAGGGGCTTTTGCAGGATATCCAGAGCGGGGAATTTGCCCGAGAGTGGATCCTGGAAAACCGCGCCAATCGGCCGGTCTTCCGCGCCTTAGCCCAGAAGGATCAGGATCACCTGATCGAACAAGTGGGCAAGCGCCTGCGATCCATGATGAGCTGGGTTCAATCCAACGTTGAAGCTCAATCCCAGGAGGCCGCCGAGGAAGGCGTGAAGCAGCGGGTTCAGAACTTGGAGTTCCGGGGCTGAGGTCCCCGGGCGGGCGAAAGGAGAGAGGGACATCCATGGCCACGCGTATCTACATCTTCGACACTACCTTGCGCGACGGCGAGCAATCGCCGGGTGCATCACTCAATGTGCAGGAGAAGATTGAGATCGCCAGGCAGCTCGAGCGCCTGGGGGTGGACGTCATCGAGGCAGGGTTCCCGATCTCGTCCCCGGGGGATTTCCACGCTGTGCAAGAGGTGTGCAAGGTAGTGGAGGGCCCTGTGGTGTGCGGACTTACCCGGGCCATCCCCAAGGATATAGACGTTGCCGCAGAGGCGCTCAAGGGAGCCAAACGTCCGCGCATCCATACGGGATTGGGCGTGTCTGATAGCCACCTGCAATACAAGCTCCGTATGACGCGTGAGGAGGCGCTGGAACGTGGGGTGGCGGCCGTGAAATACGCCCGCCGCTATGTGGACGACGTGGAGTACTTTTTGGAGGATTCCGGCCGGGCCGATCCGGACTACCTCTGTCGCGTGATAGAGGCGGTGATTGATGCGGGCGCAACCGTCATCAACATCCCGGACACCACGGGCTTTGCCACGCCGGAGGAGTACGGTTCCCGTATCCGCATGGTAATGGAAAGGGTGCCCAACATTGACCGCGTGACCGTTTCGGTGCATTGCCATGACGACTTGGGCCTGGCCGTGGCGAATTCCCTGGCAGGGGTGCTTGCCGGCGCCCGGCAAATCGAATGCACGGTGAACGGAATCGGAGAACGAGCGGGCAACACCAGTTTGGAAGAAGTAGTTATGGCCATGAAGGTGCGCTCCGATTTCTTTGACACGGAAACGGGCATCAACACGCGGGAAATCTACAAGACGAGCCGGCTTGTGTCCAACCTTACGGGCATCTTGGTGCAGCCGAACAAGGCAATTGTGGGTGCCAACGCCTTCGCCCATTCTTCGGGCATCCACCAGGATGGCGTGCTTAAGGAGCGCACCACCTACGAAATTATAGATCCGCGCGAAGTAGGCATCCCCGAGAGCAAGATCCTCCTTACAGCGCGCTCAGGTCGCCATGCGCTCCAGCACCGGCTTGCGGAACTCGGCTACCAGCTTGAGGAAGCCCAGCTCGACAAGGTCTATGAACGCTTCCTGCAAGTTGCCGATCAGAAGAAGATGGTCTACGATGAGGATCTTGAGGCCATCGTAGCCGAAGAGACTTCCTCGGTGCGGGTGTCGTACGAGCTGATGCACGTTCAGGTGACCTGTGGAGATCACAGCATCCCTACGGCTACGGTGCAACTTCGAGACCCAGAAGGCAAACTGCTGGTCGATTCAGACCATGGAACCGGGCCGGTAGACGCCATCTACCGCGCCATCAACCGCATTGTGCGCGTGGAGAATGACCTCATCGAGTTCTCGGTTCAGGCTGTAACGGAAGGCATTGATGCCCTAGCCGAGGTGACGATCCGCATTCGCCAAGGGAATGACATTTATACCGGCCGCGGAGCCGACAGCGACATCTGTGTGGCCAGCGCCAAAGCCTATATGCACGCGCTCAATAAGCTCATAGATCGGACTTCGGCGTCCCAGCAAGCACCCGCATTGGAGCGAATCTAGCGCGTTACCCGATGCTTAGGTCCCATTCCACCCCGTTAGGACCGGCGTTGAGCACCGGGGTTCCCCCGGATACCAGTACGCGCCCGGCATCTTCATGAATATGACCACATACCACAAGACGCGGTTGCCTGGATCGGATGATCTGCTGGACGGCTGTGCTGCCCAAGCTGCGGCCCTGGGAGCTTCCATCGAGCACGCCTCGAGGCGGAGAGTGACTCACCAGGACACAACCGGCAGGGCACGGTTCCAGCAGAGCAGTGGCCTCATCTTCGGTGAGGTCGTAGCTCCAGGACCCGAAGGGAGTCACGGGAACGCCACCGCCCAGGCCGAAGAAGGGCACACCCGCAATCTCCACGCCCGACCCATGGAGAACATGGGCGGCAGGCCAATTGCGGCACGCCTCTTTCAGCTCTTCGTAACTTTCGTGGTTGCCGGGCACAAGCACTGCGGGGATCGGCGATTGACTAAGAAGGGAGATGGCAACATCCAAGCGCCGTCGGAGGTTGGCAAAATCGCCTGCGCCGATCAATATATCCGCTTGAGCCGCACGGCTTACGACACGGCGGATCGCCTCGACGTCTGCGTGGACGTCGCTAAAGCAAAGCAGTTTCACGGTTCCGGGCAGACCTCCTGGAGAGTGCAGTGCGGGAAGGTCCTTCAGCTCAGGGAAGACTGCTGCTAAGCATGTTATCGGATTTCGACATCATCACAGTTCTTCGGACTGGGGCGGTAATCCTGCCATCAGAATTCGGTAGAAGTACCAAGTTCTACAGACGCCGCGCCAGGATATGAACTGCGAGGAGGGGATAAGAGCAGAACGATGCCACAGCCAGCCACACTCTTTGAGAAGATCTGGAACGCCCACGAGGTCTATTCCGCCGAGGGCGAGCCTACTCTCCTATATATAGACCTTCACTTGATCCATGAGGTTACCTCGCCCCAGGCCTTTGACGGATTGCGCATGAGTGGGCGGCGGGTGCGCCGGCCCGACCTCACGTGCGCCACGATGGACCATAATGTGCCCACCACAACGCGCAGCGAAGAGGGGGCCGATGCCATAAGCCGCAAACAGATGGAGGTGCTCAAGCGCAACTGCCGGGAATTCGGCATCACCCTCTTCGATATCCGCCACCCCAACCAGGGCATCGTGCACATCATCGGTCCGGAGCTTGGCCTTACCCTTCCGGGAATGACCATTGTATGTGGGGACAGCCACACATCCACTCATGGGGCGTTTGGTGCGCTGGCGTTCGGCATCGGTACGAGTGAGGTGGAGCACGTTTTGGCCACGCAGTGTTTGCCACAACACCGGCCACGTACCATGGAGATCCGCGTCAACGGCACGCTGGGCGCGGGAGTGTCTGCGAAGGATGTAATCTTAGGCATCATTGCACGGATAGGGACGGATGGCGCCACAGGATACGTGGTGGAATACACAGGTGAAGTGATCCGGAACCTTTCCATGGAGGGACGGATGACGGTTTGCAACATGTCCATCGAGGCTGGGGCGCGTGCGGGAATGGTAGGGCCGGATGACACCACCTTCGCATATATCGAAGGCCGGCCGCATGCGCCGAAGGGAGCTCGCTGGGAGCGGGCGCTGGATGCTTGGAGATCCCTGCGGACGGACGAGGGTGCCGCCTTCGACCGCGTGGTGGAGATCAACGGCAGTGAACTGGAGCCCACCGTCACATGGGGAACGAACCCAGGGCAAGCGGTGCCCATAAGCGGCAAAGTTCCCGATCCATCGGAGTTTGCATCCCCGGCAGACCGCAGGGCGGCCGAGTGCGCCTTGGAGTACATGGGGCTGCGTCCCGGTACCCCCATGGAGGCAATCCCTATAGACCGCGTATTCATCGGCTCGTGCACCAATGGCCGCATTGAGGACCTAAGGGCTGCAGCTCGTATCGTGCAGGGCAAGCGTGTGGCCGGGGGTGTGCGCGCCCTTGTAGTTCCAGGATCTGGGAGCGTCAAGCGCCAGGCCGAACAGGAAGGGCTGGACCGGATCTTCCGCGATGCCGGGTTTGAATGGCGGGAGGCAGGATGCTCCATGTGTTTGGGGATGAACCCCGACGTTCTCATGCCGGGCGAGCGTTGCGCCTCTACGTCCAACCGCAACTTCGAGGGCCGCCAGGGCAAGGGAGGGCGCACCCACCTCATGAGCCCCGAGATGGCCGCGGCGGCAGCCATTGCAGGACATCTGGTGGACGTACGCCGCTGGAAGCTCTAATCGCTCGGCATCTACATTCAGTGGGCAAGGAGGGATGGATACAGTATGCAGCCTTTCGTGAAGCACACGGGCATCGTAGCTCCGTTGGATCGCGCCAATGTGGACACGGACCAGATTATCCCCAAGCAATTCCTCAAATTGGTGGAGAGAACCGGCTTCGGTCAATACCTCTTCTACGATTGGAGGTATCACGAGGACGGATCTCCGCGGGCCGACTTTGTGCTGAACCAACCCGGATACCGTAATGCGTCCATATTGGTGGCGGGAAGAAACTTCGGCAGTGGCTCATCTCGGGAGCATGCACCGTGGGCGCTGATGGACTTCGGCTTCCGCGCCATCCTGGCCCCCTCCTTCGCGGATATCTTCTACAACAATTGCTTGAAGAACGGCCTCCTTCCCGTGACGCTTCCGGAGGAAGCGGTGATGCAGATTATGGCCAAGGCAAAGCAAGAGCCCGGGTGGAGTGTTACGGTGGATCTGGAGGCTTGCCGCGTCTATGACGGGGGCACGGTTTCGGTGGAATTCCGCATGGATGAATTCCGTCGCCAGTGCCTTCTGAAGGGACTGGACGACATCGGGCTGACCTTGCAGCACGAAGCCGATATTGCCGATTTCGAAGCGAGGCGCCCTGAGTGGTTGCCCACGCTGCACGCCGCAGGATAGCCCATGGTCGTGTGGACCCTCAGGAATGCGCGGCGCAGCGACCTTCCCGTGCTTCAAAGCTTTTGGCATCAGATGATGGATCTTCACCGGGAGCTGGATGCGCGCTTCCGCTTCGACGCCGATGTAGACCGCGACGTGAAGCGCCATCTGCTGGAAGCCATAGGTTCCCGGCATGCGCTGGTGCTGGTTGCCGAAGTGGAGGGGCAAGTGGTGGGGTATACATTGGGCTGGCTCCATGAACGCCGACCGATCTACCCCGCGGGGAGATACGGCTTTATCTCGGATCTATTCGTAATGCCAATCTGGCGCCGCCAAGGCATCGGCCGGGGATTGGTGGCCGGGATGCTTGAATGGTTCGCCAAGAGAGATGTCACCGATATTGAGCTGTTCGTGGCCGAGGCAAATGCGGGCGCCCAAGCCTTTTGGCAGGCGATGGGTTTTGAGCCATTTCTAAGGCTTATGCGCCGCCCCATTCGCCGGGAAACCACTCCCTAACAGCTCCATTCCATAGGAACCGAACAGGATATGACACAGAAGCTTATTGCCGTCCTTCCCGGAGACGGCATCGGTCCGGAGATTACGCGCCAAGCGACGCGCGTGCTCGATATTGCGGCGCAGAAGTACGGTCTCCACGTGCGCATGGAGGAGGCGCTCATTGGAGGATGCGCCTACGATGCCACAGGGCACCCTCTCCCCCAGGAGACCCTCGACCTGTGCCGTCAGGCGGATGCGGTACTGCTAGGCGCGGTAGGTGGGCCCAAATGGGATCGCATTGAGCCGGTCTCTTTGCGGCCGGAGGTAGGGGCCTTGCTGCCCTTGCGCAAGGAGCTGGGTCTCTTTGCCAATTTGCGGCAGGCGAAGCTCTATCCGGCCCTCGCTTCGGCTTCAGCGCTCAAGCCAGAGGTCATCGGCGATGGACTGGACCTCTTGGTGGTGCGGGAATTAACCGGCGGGATCTATTTTGGAGAACCGCGATTGCGCACGGCGGACGGCCGTAAGGCGGTGGACACGTGCGTCTACACGGTGGAAGAGATCGAACGTATCGCGCGTGTAGGCTTCGAGGCAGCTCGCAGCCGAGGCGGCCGCCTCTGCTCCGTGGACAAGGCGAACGTGTTGGAGACGTCGCGCCTCTGGCGAGAAACGATCACACGTATCGCCGCGGAGTATCCAGATGTAGAACTCAGCCATATGCTGGTGGATAACTGCGCCATGCAGCTCGTGCGCAATCCGCGCCAATTCGACGTAATCGTCACCGAGAACCTATTCGGCGACATATTGAGCGATGAGGCGAGCATGCTCACAGGGAGCTTAGGGATGCTCCCTTCGGCGAGCCTGGGGGAAGGCACCAAGGGGCTCTTTGAGCCGATCCATGGTTCCGCGCCCGATATCGCCGGGCGCAATGTGGCGAACCCGCTGGCTGCGATCCTCTCGGTTGCCATGCTCGTGCGCTTCTCCCTTGGGAACGAGGCGGCTGCCGCCGGTATCGAGCGTGCAGTGGAGCGTGTGCTGGCATCCGGTTTGCGCACGGCGGATATCGCCCGGGAAGGAGAGCCCGTGGTATCTACCACGGCCATGGGCGACGCAGTTGTGGCGGCATTGGAGGCAGCTCATGAAAAAGATTGAGTGCGTTATTCGGCCGATCAAGATGGACGACGTGAAGGAGGCCCTCTCTGCCATCGGTATCACCGGAATGACGGTAACAGATGTGCGCGGGTACGGGCGCCAACGAGGCCGCACGGAAAAGTATCGGGGCAACACCTACGTGGTAAACTTACTCCCCAAGATTAAGGTGGAGTTTGTAGTACCCGATGAGCGGGCCGAGGAAGCCGTGGAAACTGTGTTGGAGGCTGCCCACACGGGGGAGATCGGTGACGGCAAAGTGTTCGTGTCCACGGTAGAGGATGCTATCAGGATCAGGACCGGCGAGCGTGGCGAGGCGGCCTTATAGCGTAAGGAATGGTAGGCAGATGGAGCAACGCATCGCAATCTACGACACGACCCTGCGCGATGGGGCTCAGGCGGAAGGCGTAAGTTTTTCCTTGGAAGACAAGCTGCGCATCGCCCGCAAGCTCGATGAGTTCGGCATGGATTACATCGAGGCGGGTTGGCCGGGCTCCAATCCCAAGGATATTGACCTCTTTGAACGCCTTAAGGGCATGTCCTTTTCGCACGCGCGCGTCGTAGCCTTTGGGAGCACCCGCCGCCGGGATCGAAAGGCATCGGACGACGACCTGGTCCGGATGCTTCTCGATGCGGAGACTCCAGTAGTCACGGTGTTTGGGAAGAGCTGGGATTTCCATGTGACGCATGCCCTAAAGGCACCCCTCCAGGCGAACCTAGACATGATTTTTGACACCATCGCATATCTGGTGCCACGTGTGGACGAAGTAATCTTCGATGCGGAGCACTTTTTCGATGGTTACAAACACAACCCGTCCTACGCCCTTAAGTGTCTTCGGGCGGCGGAGGAGGCAGGTGCACGAGTATTGGTTCTTTGTGATACGAACGGCGGCTGTCTTCCCCATGAGGTTGAGGAGATCACTGCGAATGTTCGCGCGCAGGTCCGCGCACCGATCGGCATCCACGCCCATGATGACACGGGTTGCGGCGTCGCGAACACCTTGGCAGCCGTGCGTGCCGGTGCCGTACATGTGCAGGGAACGGTAAATGGCTTTGGAGAACGGTGCGGAAACGCGAACCTTTGTTCCATCGTGGCGAACCTGAAGCTGAAGCTAGGCTTCGCATGCTTGCGTCCCGACTCCCTCCAGCATCTTACGGCCCTTTCCCAGTTTGTAGATGAAGTGGCGAACTTAGTGCCCAACAATCGGCAGCCCTACGTAGGGCGAAGTGCCTTTGCCCATAAGGCCGGCGTTCATGTGGATTCCGTACTCAAGCACCGATCTACGTACGAACATGTGGCCCCGGAGGAGGTGGGCAATTCCAGGCGGATGCTGGTGTCGGAATTGTCGGGGGGTGCCACCATCGTGTCCAAGGCAGCCCGTCATGCCCTGGACCTCACGAAGGCCGCCCCGGAGACGCGGGCCGTTCTGCGCAAAGTAGGCGAGCTGGAGCGTGAAGGGTATTCCTTCGAGGGCGCCGAAGCGTCCTTCGAGTTGTTGCTGATGCAGGCAGCGGGTACGTACCGCAAATTGTTTGACGTGCGCGGGTTTCGCGTGATCGTAGAGAAGCGGCCCGGCGAAGAGCCTGTGACCGAGGCCACGGTGAAACTCTCCGTCAATGGGCATGACGAACTTACCGTTGCGGAAGGCGATGGGCCCGTGCATGCCTTAGACTCGGCCCTGCGCAAGGCGCTCATCAAGTTCTATCCCGAGCTTGAGCAGATCAAATTGACGGATTTCAAGGTGCGTGTAGTGAACGTCCGCGAGGGGACCGCGGCCAAAGTGCGCACGATCATCAACTCCACGGATGGGGACGCCCAGTGGGCCACCATAGGCGTGTCCACAAACATGATCGAGGCGAGTTGGCACGCCTTGCTAGACGGCGTAATCTACGGGCTTATCCGCTTGGCGCCCAATGGCACTACGGAATGACGTGGGGGCCGGCGTATTGCTGCTGGTGCACGCGGGAAGGAGGCGCTGATGCTTCCGTTGCATGACACGGTTCCGGCCCGACGCCTGCCGGCTGCAGTTTGGGCGTTAGTGTTTGTGAATGCCGCCATTTTCCTCTATGAGGTGCGGCTAGGGCCGGACGGACTGCAATTGTTTGTGGACCGTTACGGAATGATCCCGGCAGACCTTTCGGCGCCGGGGGGATTAGCGCGCCATTGGCCCACCGTAATCACCTCCATGTTCCTCCACGGAAGTTGGCTGCACATCATCGGGAACATGTGGTTCCTATGGATCTTCGGCGATAACGTAGAGGATCGCCTGGGCACGGCGCGCTTCCTGGTGTTCTATTTCTTGGGAGGCTTTGCAGCGGCGGCGCTCCAAGTATCTGTGGATCCTACGTCTCAGGTTCCTTCCATAGGCGCCAGCGGCGCCATCGCAGCAGTGTTGGGTGCATACATAGTGCTCTACCCCACTGCCACGGTGATCAGCATCGTGCCCATCTTCTTTCTGCCCCTGCTCGTGGATGTTCCAGCCGTGTTGTGGATTGGCTTTTGGTTCCTTGAGCAATGGCTCAACGGCTTTGTGGCCCTCTTCCTTCCCGCCATGGGAGGTGTGGCCTGGTGGGCGCACATTGGGGGATTTCTGTTCGGGATGGCGGTGGCGATACCCTACCGCTTCCAGCCGCCTCGGAGGCACTACGTAGGGTACGATCGGGAGTGGCCGTTCGGATAGGCACAAGAGGAGGTGTTTACGTGTCCAACCTGTTCGATCTATTCTGGATTTTCCTCATCATCTCGTCCCTTTCTCCCATGTTCCAGCAAAGGATGCTGATCTATGCCCGCATGCAGGTGATGCAGCGTCTGGAGAAGAAGCGGAAGAGCCGCGTCATCACGCTGATCCATCGCCAGGAGACCATGTCGTTCCTCGGGTTTCCCATCGTGCGATACATAGACATCGAGGATTCCGAGCACTTGCTTCAGGCCATTCGCCTTACTCCGCCAGAGGAGGATATTGATTTGATCCTCCACACTCCAGGGGGCTTGGTGCTCGCCTCGGAGCAGATCGCGTGCGCCCTTGCGCGCCATCCGGGCCGCGTCACCGTGATGGTGCCGCACTACGCGATGTCGGGAGGGACCCTCATTGCGCTGGCTGCAGACGAGGTGCTCATGGATGAGAACGCGGTATTAGGTCCTGTGGATCCTCAACTTGGGGAATATCCGGCTGCCTCCATCTTGGCGGCTGCGGCCGTCCAGAACCCCAATCGGGATGATCGTACGCTCATCCTCGCCGATGTGGCAGCCAAAGCCATCCGCCAGGTAGAGGAAACCGTTTTTCAGCTTGTACAGGGGAGGATGGGCGAAGAGAAGGCGCGGCAACTGGCCAAAACGCTTTCGGAGGGGCGGTGGACCCACGACTATCCCATTACTGTGGAAGAGGCTCGGCGGCTGGGGCTTCCCGTGAATACGGGCCTTCCCGAGGAGGTGTACGATCTTATGCGTCTGTATCCCCAGGCGGCTCAGAAACGCCCCTCGGTGGAGTATGTTCCCACGCCGTACCATCCCCTCCCGGTTGAGCCTCCCATTCGGCGGCCGGGACACAAGGCGTAGTTTTGCGGCGCATCCGTTGTAGGGCGCGGCGCGCCTCGGCGCGCACCGCTTCGTCGGTGTCCGTTTGGGCAGCGTGCTCTAGCGCCGCGGCCGCATTGGGATCGCCGGCGGATGCCAGGGCCGCTGCTACATTGCGCAGGAGACCCTGCCGCTTGGCGCGTTTCACCGGGCTCTTGCGGAAGGCTATTCGGAAATCCTCCTCTGAGATGCTCATCAGATCTACCAAAGTACTTTGGGTGGTGATGGGGCGGGGCTGGAAAGCCGGTTCTGTGGTGGGCTTGCTGAAGCGAATGCAGAAGGGGCATACCTCCTGGCAAATGTCGCACCCGAAGACGCGGTTCTGGATGAATGGGGCCAAATCCTCGGGCATGGGCCCCTTCATCTCTATGGTGAGGTACGAGATGCAGCGGCGGGCATCCAATTGGTAGGGGCGCACGATGGCGCCCGTGGGGCAAGCCTCGATGCAGCGCATGCACGTTCCACAGCTTCCCGGCATAGGTTGATCGGGGGGTAGGGGCAGGGTAAGCAGGATCTCGCCGAGAAGGAAATACGACCCGAGCTGCGGGTGGATTAGCATAGTATTCTTGCCGATCCACCCCAATCCAGCCCGCTGGGCTACCTCTCGCTCGAGGATCGGGCCGGTGTCCACATAGACTTTGGCTTCGATGGGGATGGGGGCTTCGGCGCGGATATACTCTAGAAGATGGTGCAGGCGCCTCTCCATCACCTCATGGTAGTCTTCGTTGAGCGCATATCGGGCGAACACTGCACGGGACATGTCTTGCTGGGGTGCCTTCTGAGGAACGGTGTAGTAGTTCATCGCCACCACAACGATGCTTTTGGCGCCGGGAAGCACCTCTTGGGGATCCAGCCGGCGCTGTGCCGTGCGTGCCAGGTATTCCATGTCTCCATGGGCGCCTCGCTGCAGCCATTGGAGGAACTCCTGGGCGAATGCAGAAGGGACGGCGGGTGCAATGCCGCACAGGTCGAATCCCAGGTGCTTGGCGTGTTCTTTGATGCGTTGCGCTAGTTGAGAGGACATCGCGCCCTTACTTTTGAACTGAACGGGCAACACCGCTCGTTAAATTGGGAGAAGAGGTATCGCCGATGCATACAGACATTTGCGCTGCGTTAGCGTGTGTGACGTTCTTCTGCTCAGCCGTAGCTGCCACTGCTCAGCGGGAGCTGCCGTTGTGGCAGGGAAAAACACCGGGTGCCGTGGCTAATGAGCCCGCGGATCACCCCACCCTCACAGTATATCCGGCGGAGGGAGGCACAGGGGCTGCCATCGTGGTATGCCCGGGAGGTGGCTACGGGATGCTGGCCCCCCACGAAGGGGAACCGGTGGCACGCTGGTTGAACACCTTAGGCATTACCGCGGGTGTTTTGAAGTATCGGCTGGGACCTAGATACCACCATCCTGCGGAGCTCCACGATGCTCAGCGTGCTATCAGGATGCTGCGGGCACGGGCAGCCGAATTCGCATTGGATCCCCACCGCATCGGCATTCTGGGTTTCTCGGCAGGCGGCCATCTTGCTGCTACGGCGGCCACGCACTTTGACGCAGGAGATCCCACCGCCCACGATCCTATTGAACGCGTGAGCTGTAGGCCGGACCTGGCCGTGCTGGTCTATCCCGTGATTACGATGACGGGACCCTTCGCCCACGCGGGATCCCGTGAGAACTTGCTTGGGGATCATCCCTCGCAGGAATTGATGGATCTCCTTTCCAACGAGAAACAGGTCACGAAAGACACTCCTCCATGCTTCTTGATGCATACGGCGGACGATCCAGGCGTGCCCGTTGAGAATAGCCTCATGTTCGCGGAGGCATTGCGCAAAGCAGGAGTGCCATTCGAGCTGCATATCTACCAGCACGGACCTCACGGTGTGGGATTGGCCACGAACGATCCTGTGTTGAGCATATGGACTACCCTCTGCGCAGGCTGGCTGCGTTTGCACAAATTCGCTCGATAACGTCAGCACAGGTAAGAGGCCGAACGCCACGCCTAGCCCATGCGCATCACTGCGTACCGACGCGTCTCGCGGAAACCGGCAGCACGGTAGATGCGGTCGGCAGTGGCGTCATCTGTCCAGAGGAACCAGGCGTTATGGCGGCCCTCTCGACGCATGACTTCGAGCGTGTGAAATAGGAGTGCCGCGCCGATGCCTCGCCCGCGGTGCTTTTGCGCCACGCCGAACGGGCCGAAACGTTCGCCGTGATGGTGGCTGAAGCCCAGCACCTGTCCCCGTGCATAAGCGAGCAGGATATCCGAGGGAGGCCGTTGGCCGCCGGCGATCTGTTCGGCTGCCCTCCGCACCAAGCTCTGCCAATCGCCCGGAAACTCTCGGCGAAGGAACGCCAGCAGATCGGGCAGCAGATGGAAGGTCAGAGGTGAGATGCGCACTCCTTGTTTGCGAAGATCCTCGCAGCGTTCCAAAGCCCAGCTCGGGATGGCCCATCCGCCCACAAGGCTGGCATCCATTGAGAGGGGCCGCGACACTGTTCGGAAGCCCTGCGCTTGAAGGAACGCAATGGCGTGGGGGTAGGCCGCTTCGTCTACGCCCGGCGTCCAATAGCCGGGCCCGTAGGGAGACACGAGAACGGTTTGGCATCCGCGGCTATGCAGGAAGGCCAGAACGCGCTGCAATAGTTGGGATCCGATGCCCTGCCGCCGGTATCTGGGATCCACTGCCATGAGGGTAATGTAGCCGCGCTCCGGCCTCGTCTGTTCGTCTTCCAACGGATATCGCGGCGCTACGGACACCATTACCCCCACCACTTTTCCGGCAGAACGTGCCACCGGGACGCCGTCTGCATGGAAATTCGGGTCAAGTAAGACGCGGCGGATGAAGAGTTCTTGGGTAACAGCGTCGGCATGGAGGGAGGTCTGCAGCAAATCCACCACGGCCTCAAGATCCTTGCCGCGGTAGGGCGCAATCGTATAGGGTGCCATGCTTCCTCCTTTGGGTATGCGGCGGTATGGATGATTCTAGGTGGTGCAGATGTGCGGGTATCCTTACAGAAGCAACAATCCCGCACAGTAGCAGGAGAAGAGATCATGAACAACCGCGATAATACCCGCGCCGGCTTTGTAGAGACTACGCCGGCGATGGTTGAGGCAGTATATCGGCGTACCGAGGAGCGTTTGGCTGCGGTTCGCAAACGGCTGAATCGCCCCCTCACCTTGGCCGAGAAGATCCTTTTCGGCCATCTAGACGACCCTAGCCAGGAGCTGGAGGCAGGAAAGAGCTTCCTTAGGCTCAATGTGGATCGCGTGATCATGCAGGACGCCACGGCCCAAATGGCGATCTTGCAGTTCATGCAAGCGGGTAGGGACCGAGTTGCCGTGCCCACTTCAGTGCATTGTGACCACCTGATCCAGGCCTACGAAGGCGCCGAACCGGACCTGCAACGTGCCCTGGTAACGAACGAGGAGGTGTACAACTTCCTCAAATCCGCTGCTGCACGCTACGGCATCGGCTTTTGGGGACCGGGCTCGGGGATTATCCACCAAGTGGTTCTGGAAAATTACGCCTTTCCAGGCGGCCTGATGATCGGTTCCGATTCGCACACCCCGAACTGTGGCGGATTGGCCATGGTTGCCATTGGGGTGGGAGGAGCCGACACAGTAGACGCCATGGCCGGGTTTGCATGGGAAGTGCTCCAGCCCAAGCTGGTGGGCGTGCGCCTTACCGGGGAGCTTTCCGGGTGGGCCGCCCCCAAGGATGTGATCCTGTGGGTCGCAGGCAAGCTTACGGTGAAGGGGGGCACCAATCGCATCGTGGAGTATTTCGGTCCCGGCGCGCGCACCCTATCCACCACCGGGAAGGCTACCATCACCAACATGGGCGCCGAGATTGGTGCCACCACGTCCATCTTCGCCTTCGACGAGAATGCCGAAGCATATCTGAGGGCTACGGAGCGAGGAGAACTGGCCGATCTGGCGCTGAGATATCGCCACCTGGTGACGCCTGATGCAGAAATAGAAGAGCATCCGGAGGAGTTCTTCGATGGAGTTCTAGAGTTGAACCTTTCGGAACTCGAACCGTACATCAACGGACCCTTCAGCCCCGACGTGGCGCGCCCCGTGTCGCGCCTTGCCGTAGACGCCCGAGAGAAGGATTATCCCGATGAGGTAGCCGTAGCACTGGTAGGGAGCTGTACGAACTCCAGCTACGAGGACATTTCCCGAGCGGCAGCGGTTGCAGAGCAGGCGCGCCGAGTGGGCGCCAAAGCTGCGTCGCCGCTCATCATTACGCCCGGGTCCGCCATGGTGTACGAAACAATCAAGCGCGATGGGCAGCTCGAAGTGCTGGAAGCCATTGGGGCGAAGGTGATGGCCAACGCCTGTGGCCCCTGCATAGGGCAATGGAAGCGCGACGAGATCAAGAAGGGTCAGCGGAACACGATCATCACTTCTTTCAATCGGAATTTCCCGGGCCGCAACGATGCCAATCCCGCCACCCTCGCCTTCGTGGCAAGTCCCGAAATCGTAGTGGCGTACAGTCTGGCGGGGCGTCTCTCTATCAACCCACTTAAGGACGAGCTGTCGGCGCCTAATGGGGTGTCGTACCGACTTTCGGCTCCCCCCAAAGTGGCTGCATTACCTGCACGGGGATACGCAGGGCGCCGAACCGGGTACGTACCGCCGGCCGAGGATCCATCGTCTGTGGAGATCATCATTCGACCGGATAGCGAGCGCCTCCAGATCCTTGAGCCATTCACGCCCATTCGTCCTGAAGAACTGCTCCATATGCCGGTGCTGATGAAAACCAAAGGAAAAACCACTACCGATCACATTTCGCCGGCAGGTCCCTGGCTGCGATATCGGGGGCATCTGGATCGCATCTCTGATAATATGCTTACCGGCGCAGTGAATGCCTGGAGCGGGGAGACGGGCACAACGCTGAACGTGTTTACCGGTGAGCGTTCCCTAGAGGTGCCCAAGGTCGCTCGGGATTACAAAGCGCGGGGCATCCGTTGGGTGATCGTGGGTGACGACAACTACGGGGAAGGTTCCAGTAGGGAACACGCGGCAATGAGCCCGCGCTATCTTGGCTGTGCGGCGGTAATCGCCCGCTCCTTTGCACGCATCCATGAGTCGAACCTGAAGAAGCAGGGATTGCTGCCGCTCACCTTTATGGACCCGGCAGATTATGAGCGCGTGTTGGAGGGCGATCGTATTTCCATCGAACATCCCGAGGAGTTGGAGCCCGGGCGGCCACTCTCCATCCGCTTAGAGCACGCGGACGGATCCAGCGAGGTGCTGCAGGTGCGGCATAGCATGAGTGCCGAGCAGATAGAATGGTTCCGTGCGGGGTCGGCATTGAACCTGATACGGATGAAGGAGGAGGCGGGCCGGAACTAGGCAACCAGCGGGTTCGCCAAGCGCGGAAAACAATGGGGCGCAGCAACAATGATGACTGCTGCGCCCCATTGCCGCGTTTGTCCCATGGCCGGCACACGGCCGGCCGATGTTAGGTCGCTCACCGGAAGCGCCCGCCAACGGACCCGCAAGCGGATGCACCTGTGTTTTCCGTACCGGAGGTGGCAAAGCTCGACATGACCCGCCGCGTGGTGGTCTGGCCGCAGGAAGGACATTCATATCCCTCGCGGGGAGCACTCATCGGCTGGAGCTTTGTGAAGCGGGCTCCGCACGTATCGCACTTATACTCATAGAGCGGCATTGAGATCCTCACATTGGGCGACAGGGCCGCAGGGTATCGCGGCACAATCGCCTATGTCTATCCGAGTGTGGGTATTCTCTGATGATTCTACCTCTTGGAGCCTCGGTTTGTGCCCGGTATATCGCAATATCAAGGTATTTATAGGTACTCGCCTTCCGGATCGAAGATGCGGCCGCACTTAGGGCATCGCTCCTCATGAGCGCCTGCGATCGTGTGGCAACGCGGGCAGAGGTGGAGCTTTACCGGAAAGCGCCCGCACTGGGGGCAGCGACGCGTGTCTGGGTAGACCAGCGCGCCGCAGTGCTGGCACGCAGAGGGCCGTTCTTCATCCTTCGATGCATGGTGATGCACGCTCTGCCTCACTGCGTGGCGCGAGCCTATTCTAGGAGGCGCAACACCAAGCCGCTCCAGAGCTTTGGATGAAAGTACGTTGACTTTGGCGGCATACGCTCCCCGGCTGCCGCCACGCGCTGAACATCCTCCACCTTGGGCTGGGCGAGGAGGAAGGCTGCTTGATACGTGCCTTCCTGAACCAGGGCGATGGCCTCCGCCACGCTTCGGGTATACCCGATATTCGGCGTAGATGCCAGCGCTTCGGATGGGATGGAAAACACGTCGGCGAAAACAAGCTCCTGCAGAACTACCACATCCAGCCGGCGCCAATAGGAGGAGCGGTGCGGCAGGCGCGCGTCCATGATACCGGGGTCCCGCAGGTGGAGGAGCCAGGCGCCCCCGCTCGTTACCAACCCAAAGCCTTGGTGGATGCCGGGCAAGCGGTTCTCGAGATCCTGCACGGGCACGGCCTCCACATGAAACGAACGACCCAAGATTGAGGGCAAAGAGTTAAGGATGCCGGCATCGGCATTCCGCAAGAGGCGATGAGTGGGTAACACCACCAATCCGGGGTCCTCAAAGGAGGTAAGCACGGCCAGGACCGCATCGTACGGGCGGAACGCAACAGGGTCCCCTTCTGCAGTGCGACGCTCCTTTTGGTACGCGAGGGCGGTTTCATAACGATGGTGCCCGTCTGCGATCCAAACGGCTCGGTCGCGCAGTGCCTCTGCGATCTGGTCCACGGCGGCAGAATCATCAATGGGGATGATCTCGTGGGTGTCGGGATGTGCGCCTTCCTCATCCAGGCAGGCTCGAACGATGGGCTGACCGGCACCGGCCCGGGCAAGGACGCGTGCGATGGCGCCGTTGGGATCCTCATATAAGCCCAGGATGGGTTCGGGATTAGCCTTGGTGGCACGCATGAGGTTAAGGCGATCTTCCTTTGCCTGGGCACGCGTATTCTCATGGGGAAGCACCACGCCGGAGGAATACGGTTCTAGGCGCAATGCGCAGAAGAAGCCCATGCGAAACGTTGGGGCACCGGTAATCGGGTGGGGAAAGGATTGCCGGTACAGGTAAAGGGCAGGGCTCTTCCGCTTCACGAGGATGCCGGATCGCAGCCACTCCTGAAGGGCGGCGGCAGATTGGGAATAGCGCTGAGGGCCGGGTGCGTTATTGAGAACCACACGCACATAGTTCCATGGCGATGTGGCATAGAGAGCTTCTTGTTGTTGCGGAGAAATGATATCGTATGGTGGACAGATCAGACGGGCGGGGTCGCCGGCCTGCGCACTATAGGTGACTGCTGTAAAGGGGAAAATCTGTGCCATGGCGAAACTGAAGACGGCGTGAAGGCGCATCCGGGCTGCGCACGGCATATGATACCTCATCAGTTGTTGGAGGGGGCAATGCCATGGAACCAGATCCCTACCTTCCTGAAGATCCGGAATATACATTGGTGGATAGCGCTCGTGACTCGGTGCGCTTCGCCCATCGCTGCTTGGAGCCATACCGGACTATATGGCGGGCGGTATCCAGCTTCGTAGATCTAGAGGGCCATCCCCAACACTGGCACGATTTCGGATCCTTGGAAGGCCCGGGTTGGGCCGCCAATGCAGTGGGAGGCGCGTTGCTCCTGTATCGCTGGGGGGCCTTCGATCACAGTCCGATCCTCCAACATGTGGCCTTGGGGTTGCTCGATCATGTACTGGAGGATGGCTTTTTGGATGCCGGCGGGCTCATTGTGGGGTATCGGGACACATGCCTGGACCGCTTTTGCCTGAACTTTAAACATACCAACGATTGGTTCTGCCCGGGATCTGTTGCTCGGGTATCGGTTCAAATGCTCTGGATGGCGGATCTTTTGCCGCCATCTGATGTGCGATCTGAACGCCTCACCGGGGCTGCCGTGGGTTACGCAGAATGGATCTTGCGGCATCTTGAGCTTGTGGATGATTGGTATCCCCGGAGGTGTACGCCCGAGGGCAGGCCTTACCCTTTTAGCGCAGAGGGAGGTAAGGATCCCATATTCCAATCCAGTGGCGACGGCCTGTATGTGATCTGGCTCTTTCTGGAGTTGGCACGACGCGGCTTGGCGGACACGGCAGCCGAGGCGAGGAGACGATTGGAAATCTTCCTCCAACGCGGGGGCATTTACGGATCCATTAACCACGACACCTACGATGCCGACGAGAACGTGTGCAGGGCGGAGGCCTTCCGCGTTTTGCGCCTGGCGGCTCGCTTTTTCGGGGATCCTTCCATGGAAGAGTTTGCCTACCGCAACGCGTTGGCCGGGCTGGAACGCTTCCTTCTGCGCGAGGACCGGAATGGCGTGGCAACCATGGGGCTTTTCTACATGGAGGACACGTGGGATACCGCGTATTTCTGGGAGAATGCGGAAATCGCTATGGCCTATTTGGAAGCATTTGAGGACACACGCCGCCCGGAATATTGCCGACGGGCCTCCACCGTTCTACGTGCCATGGCCAAACACCACTACGGTCCCCACGGCTTCCTTACCGAAGGAGTGGATTGGAACAATCACGTAGGGCGTGAGCACCATGTGGGCGGTGCAGAGTACGGCGCCATCCGGTATACGGAACCACTGCTCAACAATCTGCACCACGTGGAACCCATCCTGCGTTGTTTGGAGTTAGGTGTGATGTAGCATCGCAGAGGGCGGGAGCGCACACGGATTGCTGGAGGCAACACACGGCGCATGGCGAATCAACCCAACCTCACGAACGGTAAGGCAGTGCCTGCTACTGCGCCTGTGGAAACGGTTGCCGAAGCACCGCGTTCGCTCCGTCCCAGGCGGGAGGTGAGCCTGCGCGCAGTGACGCTAGGCTTGGTGCTTACGGCCTTCACGGATCTGTGGATCCACTATGCGGAATTGGTGCTTGGAGGCCGAGGGCACACTGCCTTGGCGAACACCAGCATTCCCGTAGGCGCATTCAACGTTCTCTTCGCCATGGTGCTGGTAAACCTCGTGGTGCTGAGATGGATGCCGCGCCAGGCATTCACCCAGGCAGAGCTCTTGGTGATCTACGTAATGATGACGGTATCTACCGTCATCTCATCTTCTGGAGGCATCCACTTTATCGTGCCCACCATCACGGCGGCATTCTACTATGCCAATTCCAGTAACGGTTGGGCGTCCCTTTTTCAGAGATACATCCCTAATTGGATCGCACTGAAGGATCCGCGAGCACTCTATGGGTTTTACGTGGGCAATTCCTCTGTGCCGTGGGCAGCATGGCGCGATCCCATGATATCTTGGATCGGCTTCTTGGTTCTCTTCTCTCTGGCTGCGCTATGCATCACGGCAATCCTCCGGAGGCAATGGATAGATCGCGAACGGTTGGCCTTTCC
>Ga0078972_1007354_pt1 | contig 24588 bp, 20 predicted proteins | sample YelNatPaOPGAMG01_FD_67568 | JGI IMG/M metagenome (GOLD analysis project Ga0078972, IMG submission 67568) | Hot spring thermophilic microbial communities from Obsidian Pool, Yellowstone National Park, USA - OP-RAMG-01 (SPADES assembly) (version 2) | ecosystem: Environmental > Aquatic > Thermal...
GCTACCAGTTTTCTCCTGTAGCCACCGCGGTAACGCGGTGGACGATGGGCCTGAAGCCTGCATTTATCCGCCGGCTTACGCCGGCGGCTACGGGTTTTTCGAGTAGCCACCGCGGTGACGCGGTGGAAAGTCTAGATGCTGTTGGTAGCCGCCGCAGTTAGGCGGCGGAGTCAAGGGGGAGGCGTAGGGTTTTCCGGTCCGCCGGCTTACGCCGGCGGCTACGGGTTTTCGAGTAGCCAACGCGGTGACGCGGTGGACCCTGCGCAATGCGTATATTATGTCCTTGTAACACGAACACAACTGACTTACCGTGGTTCGCCGTGGCATTACACCCAGTATTGAATGAAGAGCTTGTCTTGGGTCACGACCTGGCGAGGTTTGAGCCCGCCACTCGTGCGGATGCGCGGTTGCCCAGAATTCGAAATAAGGTCTAACCGGTGCTTGGCATCCGGTGGGTCGGCAAGAGCACGTTCCCATGCCAGCTACTACGCGAACAACCGGTTCTCAGCCCTGGGCAAGCTGTGTATGTGGGCCTTGATGACGAGCGCCTTGCTGAGCTGCTGAGGCTTCATTCACAGTTGCCTTGCACCACAAAAAAAATTGCCTTTGCAAGCGCCTATCACCCAAGGGTGACGTGGCAAATAGGGTGGGGCAGTTAAGATGTCTGCGCACGACAACATGTACCGGACAACCTCTGCGCAATGCGCCAGAAACGAAGTCGGTACGGGGGTAAACTTATCGCTGCGCGTGGGTTGGCTCGGCTGGCGCTGGGTCGCGGTACGGTTTAGCTGCGCGGAAGAGTTGCTGGAGTTGCTCGAGCATTTCGGCAAGTTGCATATCGCCGGCTGAACGGGCCTGTTGTAATGCTTTGTCTGCCGTTGCAACTGCATCGGCGAACCGACCTGCCTCAGCATACGCCACTGCTAATGTCCCGAGACACCGTGCATCCTTGAATCCAGTAAGCGCGCAGGCGCGTTCAGCCAACTCGACTGCTTCAGCGCCGTTGCGCAAGCTGTAGTCGTGAGTAGTGGCGAGTAACCATGCCAGGTTGTTTAGTGCTTCGGGTGTGTCAGGTGCGAGCTTGAGCGCGGCGCGGCAATGGGCAATTGCTTTGTTTGGGTTACCCAATCTGCGGTACAGATCAGCCAGCGTAAGGTGCGCATCGATATCTTCTCGTGCTCGAAGCGATTCGCGTAGGTGGAAGATCGCCTGCTGTAGCCGCCCCTGGTCTGCCAGTGCGAGTCCGTAAAACTTGTGTGCATCGGCATCGAGCGGACTTAGACGCAGCGCGGCTCGGAAATGCGGTTCAGCCTGGTCGAATCTACCTTTTTGTGCGAGTGCACGACCGATGTTAATGTGCGCCTTGTAATTATCCGGTTTAATCCGGAGTGCTGTTTCGAAATGTCTGATTGCGTCATCCAGTCTGCCATGTTCAGCTCTGATTGCCCCCAGATTGTTATGCGCGGGCCATGCATCTGGGTTTTTGGCAAGCACATCCAACCAGAGCCGTTCTTCAGACGCAAACACATATGCACGTTGCATGGTTAACGCGCCAAAGCTAATCAGCAGTGCGGGCGCGATGACCTTTAGCCAGGTACCTCGAAAGACCGACCCGATAACCGCCCCCATAAATGCTGTCGGGCCAATCAATGCAATGTACTGGAAATGATCCGACACACGCGAAATTGCCAGGTAATACATGTCAATCAGCCCAAGCACCGGCAACAGGTTCACGGTGAAATAGCCCAGGGCCAACAACACTGGGCGGCCCCAACTGCGTCTGAACAGCCAACACACGGCAAATGCAATACCCAGCCCGATCAGTGGCAGGTACGTTGGCAGTGCGCAGGTGTCAATTGTCCAACGCGGATAAATCAGGTTCAGGCGAATCGGCACCAGAGCTTTGCCCAGATAAAACCACACTGCCATCGCCGCGCTGGTAATTCGGCCTGGGATACCTTCGGTTTGGACGGTAGCGCCCCGGATGGCTTGCAGACTTTGGAACCAAACTGTCAAAAGGCCGAACGCAACTGACAGTGCAAAATGTGGTGCCACGCGCAGCATATCCGGGGCGGTGACCCTGGCGCGCCGCCACCACGTACAGCCCAGTAACACAACCGGCAACATCACAGTTGATGTCTTGCTCAGCAACGCCAAGACAAACGCACCGAGTGAAAACACGTAATACAACTCGGCCTTGATGTTCTGTCGCTTGGTACGAGCGGTGTCGGCATCCAGCCACCATGCGATGCTCAACAGGTAAAACGGCAGAGACAGTGTATTTTTCAGTTCTGAGACCCAGGCAACCGACCCGACACAGACCGGGTGCAACGCGTAGATTACCGCGCCGAGCCACGCGCCCGGTACACCAAGACGTACCAAGACACCCCAGACGAGCAAACTGGCTGTGACATGCAGCAGGACATTGACGATGTGATACCCAGCCGGGTTATCCCCCCATAACTGCCACTGCAGCCAAAATGCAACTGTTGTAAGTGGGAAATCGCCCTGAAACCAGACTGTGCCAGGGGTCGCTTCGCCTTTAACAATCGGATTCTGTTTGACCAACAACAAATCGTCCCAGACGAATTCGCCTTTGAACACCGGCCAGTACACGACCAACACACTCAATACCAACAAGCCAGCTTGCAACATGCAATCTCTTGCGCGGTGACCCGGTTCAACCGACCGGACAACCGACTCTAGCCTGAGCGAACCTGACCTTGATATAACGGACATTTTGTGTGGTTTGCCGCGACAATTGTCCTGTACACCCTGCTTTATATCTCCGGGTTGGACAAGTCTCTTCAAACTACCGACTGCACTGCAAGCCAGATTCGACACCGTTACCGGTGCAATCCGGGCTAGTAGAATAGATACAGGACGAAGGCCGGTTTCGTCCGGGCCAAAACCGGACTTGAGCAAAATGGCAACGAAACATACTGGCTCGTCCGGGTTTGTGCATCGGCGAGATAAACCTTCCCACACGCTGCAACGGGTTTTCTTGCCAAGTGGACACCCGTACGCGGAACGGAGCGACTGGCTCAGGCCGGCTGTTCATCCCATTATATTTTGCGTGGCACGGCCCCCGCACAAATCCGGTTGTGTAGGTCGAGATGCTCACTGAAGTTAATCAAAGCCAATGGTGTTGTTCTTCCAGTTCTCTGCATTTTTGCGGGTTTAGTTTTTGGCCGGAGTTGGCGTTTAATGACCACGATGGGGGTGTGGCCTCTCAATGAAACGAATTTTCTGCCGGCAACATGCCAGCAGCACGGTAGCTTCAGAGTTATTGCGGCCAACGCTGCACTTTTTGCATCTTAGCGCCTTAGCGTCAGAAATTGCGGACGCATGGTGGGCATGCGCCCCTACCACACGAACCCGGACGCATTGGGCCATGCGTACCTACCGCAGCCGTTGGTAAGGACATTACGTGCACGCTCGACCAGTGTGCGCGCAACTGAGAATGGTAGGGACGTCTCCCCGAGGCGTCCGCAAACCAACTTCAACTGCCGGTAAGATGCCGGCAGCACGCTCGGGTCAGCTAACCCAACAAGGCCTCTCCGTCTCTACCACCTCAGCGGTTAAATGTGACTGGCGGGAAACCTGGAAAACCCGTATCGGTTGGGGTGGAACCCGACCTTCCAAGAATGCCCAAAAATCAATGTAAACAAAGGTAGGGCGCGCAGTCCTCTGCGCGCCGGAATTGGTTCGAGGTTGAACTTGGCCCAAAGCAAAATTGTAGGGTTTTGTTTGTTCAGAACCCTTGGATGGTTGCGCTTTGTCGCAGCTAGGCCGCTTTTGGACTGCGGTGCCCCAGCACCGCTTTCGTTTGGACCCAAGTGTGGTTGTGCGGTCCTCAATTCGTACGGCATCTGGCACAAGTGGAACTGCGCCCCAGAGGTGCGCGCGCTGTCACAACCGCATTCTTGCGACGCCGATCGCGCAGGTGCGGCCCGGAGACCTCCAGTCCTTCGCGGAAGGGTTTGCTTCGCCAAAATCCGTTGCCAATTCGGTAGGGCGGGCAGTCCTCTGCCCGCCGCATCCAGAATCAACAGCGTGCCTCACGCATCAACGGAGGAGCGGCTTGTAGCCGCGCTCGTAAGAGCGCGGAGCACCGGATTCAAGGCGAAAGACCGGGGTCCGCACGAGCAACCCCGGCGCGCAGTGGACTGCGCGCCTTACCAATCCTGTGTCTTTGCAGTGAAAAATACATGGCCGCGCGCGATGGTATGGTCGTGGCAAAATGCTTTTCCAGTGGGACTGTCGCGGAGCGGTATTGCAAAGTCGACTGTGCCGTTATTCCCGCCAATGCCGGCCTCTTTGGTGATCTGTGCGCCTCATACCGCACTGTGCGATATTGAGCTGCGTAGCTGTGCAGCTCCAAAAACGATAAGTCCCCGCCCAACCTTGCGGTCGAGCAGGGACATTATGGGGAGTGGGAGCTCGCCACACTCTCTTTCCCCCCGCTGGCATTAGGCGCTCACGGCTTCTCGCCGAGGCTGCCAGCTTCCCGACGCCATTCTCCGCGGCAGCCGGAGTTGTCGGCCTCATAGCAGGGCCGTCCCGCATCTTACGAGTGCGGAATTATCGAGTGAGGCTTTTTGGCTCGAACACGCGTTGGTTGCGCGCCACTGCGTCGTTCGAACCGGGTCAACAGACGTCTGCGCTTGAGCATGCCGTCTGTTGACCTTTTAGGCCGGGTCAGCCACCACTTTTGGCGGTGCGTTTGCCCGGTCCAACGGGTCTCGCCTCTTACCTCTCAGGTCGCCTTTCAGCCGCAGTACAGCGATGCTGTTTTCAGCACCGCTGCGTGCTCGGAAGCTTGTCACGCGGTGCCTGCCTGCCGCTCGCGTGCGCTTCCCCGGTACGGACACGCACTTTGTCCGCCTTACGTGCAGGTTTTGGTGCACCGGCCTGTTTTCGCGGGCCGGCTTGTGTATCCGTGCCGGGCTGGTCGCGGTAGCGACCGTGTACCCTTCTCGGGTAACCGCGATTCACACGAACTCGAAACCGATTCGTGTTACTTGACTCGGCTCGGCCCGGTTTCTCATCGGGCCTAACCGCCAAGCCCCTGGATCGCGTCACTGACGACGCGCGACCGTCGTCAGAGGGACTGGTGAATCCTGCCTGCGCCGGCTGAGCCTTTCGGCTCGGCCTTGCGAGGGGCGGGGCCGACCAGCTCGGCCCAGCCTTTCCCCGGTCACCCGGGATTATCCTTGAAACGGCCCGGCGACATCGTTTGAAGCCGCCGCACTGTTTCAGTTCTTTCAAAGAACCGATAAAATTTTAGCACGAGTGCCCCTGCCTACAACAAATTCTTGTGCACAGGTTGTTCACTGCCAGACGGCCTGTGAACTGAGTGTGAATAAGTCGAATAACGCTGTATTCACAATTGTTTTCAGCTCGCCAAACGACAACAAATTCACAAGCTGCATCAGGCCGGTGCGCCCGATGTGAACAAGTTTTTTGATGTTAAAGCGGCGGGTTTGGCTGCTGCACCTGCAGGTTTTTGCAGGCTAGATTCGGCTTCATGGCTGATATGTCAGCAGCTCGAGCAGGTGCACACCGTTGTCTGCGAGCTGCCATTTACCGTTGCGGCGTGTGACGAGCTTGCGGCACGGATTTCTGCGCAGTTCAGCCTCGTTCACCGAGAGCAACTGGAACCGCGCCCTTGTTTTAAGCTCGGACGGCGCGCGGGGGATCAGCTCGAATGGGATGCCGTTGAAGTTAAGGGCAAGCTCGTACCCTGCCACACCTTCGGTTTGGGCAACCTGATTCTGTCGAATCAATTGTGGGTACCGTTTTAGCCACGGAAAATCTGTTGCGCGCACAAACACACGGCATAATTCGGTTTGGCGCCGCACGTAATCGAGCAGACTAAAATTCGGGCCGTGCTTTCGTTGCAGAAGAAATATGTCGCGCGGATCAAGCCCGAGCAGGTTTTGACCGTTCCACATACCGTGGTCGTTACGCTGATCCGGGAATGTTTTTTTGTACCAGGCTGCGAAGTGTTCGTTCAGTAGCAACCCAAGCTCGAAATGCAGATGCGCGCGGTCTTTTGAAATAGCGCCGGGCGAACTTGAGCTGCGGCCCATTACACCGATAACTTCGCCCCCATCAACATGCTGGCCGGCAGCAAGCCCATCGCGTACAGACCGCAAATGCGCGTAAGTCGAGTACACTTCGAGTCCGTCAATCACGTGCCGTATCACGATGTATCTGCCGAACGTTGACAGGCCCGGTTTTGTGTTAATGTAAACAACCGTGCCGGGTGCGGTTGCGCAAACCGGGTCAGTCGGTTCGCCCTTTGCATCGTGTTGAATGCTTTTGATATCGAGTCCTTCGTGCATTTGCATGCCGTCGGAACGCACGCAGCCGAAGCAGCCTGTCGTCCAGGGTTTGCCGGGTGTGGGGGCAAAAAACCGTTCTTCACCACCCGGCTCGAACAGGGCGTGGTTTGATGTGGGTAACCTGAACGATTCTGCCTGGGCGGCGATACCGAGCAAAGCGGTCGTTAGAAAAACCGTCCAACGCCCGAGCTTGCGCATGGCAGGCCGCGCTTTGCAGCGGGACGCTGGCGCGCGACAACGATCTGTAAGTATTTGGTGTGGACAAGCCATTTGGAAATGCATGTCGCTGGTGGGTCAGTCCAACGGCCCGCGTTCTTTTGCAAGTCGCTTTGCGAGGTTGTTCAACCCGGCTACAATTTGGTCTGCCTCGGCTTTGGTTGCATCAGGAGCAAACACTAACACGCCGTCTGTGATTCTATGCCTGAACATCGGCGCAGCGAGCCAGCGGCTTGCGGGTGCCTTTTTATTGCCGAACTGACAAAAGATCGCGCAGCGGCGGCCTGGATTGCTTGTGGAATACAGTTCGAGCAACCAACGCCCACGTCGAGTGAACTCAATCCGCAAAAAGATCACCCCCTTATCGTCAATCACATCTGCCTTCGCAACGTCGCGTTCGTCAATAAACGGCGATTTTTCAACGGTGAGCTGGACAGGGTCAGTCCGACCGATCAACACAGGCACATTTAAGCCGGTGGCGTCTGGACTTGCCTCAAGATGCAACCGCAGCAATGTGACAGGCCCTTTGGGTTTGCTGTCGGTTTGGCATCCGCAGACCAAGCCGAGCACGGCAACCACAAACACCAAAATCGAGTTGAATTTATCGAGTTCACTCCGCATATTTGTGCGCGACACGGGTGCGTTTTACCCGTAAAACAATGGGCAAACAATACAATAAAATCGAAAAACGTCGGCGTCGGCAGCGGTACATCAAACGCAAAAAGCTGGCTGCCAAGGCAGCCCGGCTTGCTGCCGCGGCTTCCAAAGCTTCAACTCAACCGACTCGACCGGAGCCGGAAACGACAGCACGACCTGCGCCTGTTCAGGAACCGGTGGTTGAGCCTGTCCAAACACAAGAAGGGTCGGCAGAAAAACAACCGGCGCCGGAACAGCCTGTTACAGGGGAAACACTGGTGACGACACCAGATGCAGGGACACAGAAGTTGACCGAGCAACAAGCAGGTGCTCAACCTGGACAAGCTCAGGTCGGCTCCGCCGAAACGGCTTCGACAAACTAGTCCGGCCGCAGACTGCCCAAGTAATACGCTTTGTGCCCGCGCGACTTGGCAGCCCACCCACAGCCAACTGCGGTCGGCAATGGTACCTTTTGGATTCCGGGTCTACAGTTAACGCGCGGGCGAGGTAAATTATGACTTTGACCTTGTCTGCGCCACAGGTTCTCAAATTTCTGGCTGAAGCTTGAACTGCGAACCGGGCGGATTTGTAGTTCGGCCTTTAGCCTGGATATTTCGCAAACTCGCAGTGCTTATGTGCAACGAAACGATTGTGATGCATCGCGTGGCAACGGGACGAAATACCTGCCTCCCACGAGCCGAGCCTCTCTGGGATGTGTAATACGTTAAAGCGTTGAAGCGATAAGTGGGAGGCGACACTTGCGGGTTGCGATACTTTCCTGTGCGGCGCCGAGCGTCTGCCTAAGCGGCGCACGCAGAGAGGTGGCAGACGAGCAGTGAACCTGGATGTCTAAGCTACGAAAAACGTGTGGAATATCCGGGTTGGGATGTTCCGCAAGTTCCGGTTGAAGTTTGGACCAGTTGGCGCCGAGCCCGTTAAAATGGAGCATAACACCGTCAAAACATCGAGCCGAAGTTGTTGTAGGAAAGAGCGGTGCTGCACCTTGAGCGAGCGGGCAACAAATTGCTCGCATGAAACGACGCGGTGTAATATTGTTTCGGTGATTCGCCGTGAAGGAGCTCGATCACAGAGTTTGGTTCGGACACGTGATGCATCCGGCTGAGCGGCAAGGCCGGGTGCACCCGTTTTTTACGGCTAGGCAATTACATTCGTCCGCATTCACGTTGATCGAGCTGTTGGTGGTGATCGGCATTATCGCAATACTTGCGAGCCTGCTTTTACCGGTGCTGTCGAAGGCAAAAGCACGTGCGCACATGTCAGGGTGCCTTAACAATCTCAAACAACTGAACCTGTGTTGGCAATTGTACGCGTCGGATCACAACGATGTTTTGCCGCCGAACAACTCGATTGCTGATATTTACACCGGCCAACTCCTGGCTGCAGGGGGTTCGTGGTGCACGAACATTGCACGGTATGACGCTGACCCGGCCGGGATCGAAAACGGTCTGCTTTTCCCGTACAACAGGTCATTGGGCATTTACAAATGCCCGGCTGACAAATCCACAATTGAAACTCGTGATGGGATAAAACTTTCCCAGCCTCGCATCCGAAGTTACAACATGAGCCAGTCGGTCAATGGTTGGCTGGAGTTCAACTATCTAACTGCCATGGTCATACCGAGTTACAAGAAATTCTCCGACATCAAGGACCCTGTACCGGCGAACCTGATTGTGTTTATTGACGTGCACGAAGACTCGATTTTTGACTCGCTGTTTGGCATACCGACAAAAGCTTATTGGGGCGATAGGGCAGATTGGTGGGACATACCAGCGAACCGGCACAACCAAGGCTGCAATTTTTCGTTTGCCGACGGACACGCGGAGCATTGGCGTTGGCGGGTGCCAAAAGTTGTGAGGGTCAAGTTTGCAGTTCAGCCTGTGCCGGAAGACGAGCTGCCGGATTTTCGCCGTGTCCAAGCCGGGTTTAAGCAGTACGTGAACTGAACTGGGAAAACGCAACATGCACAACTTGACTGGCACTCCGGGCAAGCATGTGCTAAACTACGCTCGAGCCGGTTCAAGCCGAGGAAAAAAACCAATGGTCTTTGGTGGGCAAAAAAGAATCTTACTTGTTCAGGCAGATGTGCCGGAACGGTTACGGCGAGGCGCAGTTTCACCGTGTGGATTTAGCCTGGTGGAACTGCTGGTTGTTATTGCAATAATTGCGATTCTTGCTGCGTTGCTGTTGCCGGTGCTCAACAAAGTGAAACTCAAAATGCGCGGTATCCAGTGTATGAACAGCCACAGACAACTTTGCTTGGCTTGGCGAATGTATTCCGATGACAACGACGAAAAACTCGTGTACGCAAGTGAAAATCCGTGGGACCCGGCGACATACGACGCCGCCTGGATAACCGGTACGCTGGATTTTGATCCAAAAAACCGGGCAAATTGGGACCCGGACCTGACAATCAAGAAAAGCCCGCTTTGGCGGTATTGTGGTGGCAACACAGAAATCTGGAAATGCCCCGCAGATCACTCATCGGTCATTGTTGACGGCGTACGCCGGGCACGCGTGCGGAGCATGTCAATGAACATATACCTCGGCGGTTGGGGTGGTACGTACGGCGGTTGGGATCGGTCAATGGGCTGTGTGTGGAGCGATTTCAAGATTTATCTGAAGCAATCTGACCTGCATAACCCGGGACCGGCCAAGATATTCGTGTTCCTTGACATGCGCGAAGACAGTATTGACATGGGCAACTTTGCCACGTGCATGGCCGGTTGGCCAGACCAACCCGAGCGATACGGGTTTTTCGATCTGCCCGGGTTTTACCATCATCGTGCATGCGGTTTTTCGTTCGCCGACGGTCACGCCGAAATTAAACGGTGGCGTGACGACCGTACGATGCCGCCCTTGGTTCGTGATGGGCTTGTAGTTGACTGGTTCGCCTCGCCGCACAACGCAGACATTGCGTGGCTCCAAGACCACTCGACACGCAAGAGATAGTTGCATAATCCATCAGCAAATCTAAAATCTGCGCCCAACTGTAACGGGCAATGAATCATCGAATTTCACAGCGTGCATTGGCGTTGACGCCGTCCCTGACGCTCGCCATTGATGCCAAAGCAAAACAAATGAAGGCCGATGGGATTGACGTGGTCGGGTTCGGCGCAGGCGAACCTGACTTTGACACACCGCAACATATCAAGGACGCAGCCGCAAAAGCACTTGCAGCAGGTTTTACCAAGTACACACCTGCTGCTGGTATTCCTGAGCTGCGCCGGGCAATTGCAGATAAACATAAACGCGACAATGGCCTCGATTACAAGCCAAGCCAGATCGTAGTTTCGTGTGGCGGCAAACACGCATGTTACAACGTCATCATGGCGACTTGCCAGCAGGGCGACGAGGTCATCATTCCGTCACCATACTGGTTGAGCTACCCTGAGATGGTCAAGCTGGCCGGAGCAACACCAGTGTTTATCAAGACTACTGATGCGACCGAGTTCAAGGTCACGCCCGACCAATTGCGCAAAGCGATCACCCCACGAACAAGGCTGTTCATTCTCAACTCGCCAAGTAACCCGACTGGCACGGTTTATTCGCCCGACGAAATCAAAGCGTTGGGCGACGTGTGCGTTGAACGTGGCGTGTTGATCATGAGCGACGAGATTTATGAGCATTTGCTTTATGACGGTGCGGTACACAGGTCTGTGGCGAGCTTTTCACAGGCGCATTACGAGCACACAATTATTGTCCACGGATTTGCCAAGGCATGGAGTATGACAGGCTGGCGGCTGGGGTGGTGCGCTGCACCTGAGCAAATTGCAAAGGCAGTTGATGCAATTCAGAGCCATAGCACAAGCAATCCGACCAGTTTCGCACAAAAAGGTGCTGTGGCAGCTTTAACCGGGCCGATGGATCATTTGGCTGTGTGGCTTACCGAGTTTGACCGGCGCAGGCGGTACGCGTACGAGCGACTGAACAGCATGCCGGGTATTTCCTGTTGCAATGCAAAAGGTGCGTTTTACCTGTTCCCGAACATATCGAAGCTCGGGCTTAAATCGGTCGAGTTTTGTGCGAAACTGCTAGAAGAACAAAAGGTAGCTGCTGTGCCGGGCGTCGCTTTCGGTTCCGATGAGCACATCCGGATCAGCTACGCCACCAGCATGGAAAACATCGAGAAAGGACTGGACCGGCTCGAAAGATTCGTCCGCCAACTTTGCAAGTGAAACAATTTTTTGTAGGGCGGTAAAACGCGCAGGCCGATGCCCTCGTCTGATTCGACAAAAGCGGCGTGCAGAGGCTTGAACTCCCCGGAATTATGCCGGTGGTAGGGATACTTGGCCTTATGCCTCAGGGGACCGGCTGGCGCGCAACCAGTATCCAGCAGGTAAAACACACGATTGGCGACCTGCCAGCCTTTCGGCATGGCCGCCGGATAAGATTCGAGGCCACCGAAATGCACCTGTAAGAAATGATTACTGCTGAAGGCTGTATATCCCACCAAGTTCTGGACCGCGGGTGCAGAACGTGACTGGAACGACGCTTGCAGACTGCCGCAGCAAAATTCCAACGACAGTCCCGCACTTGTGGGCTGCCCATATACAACAGCCGACTGCATGCCTTACCGGCTCCACGTCTTTGCGCCTTAGCGTTAGAAATGCGGACGCATGAGGGCCATGCGTTCTTACCAAATGGTTGTTAGGGAGATTTTCCGCCCGCATGGGGGATAGGAGTGTGTGCAACTAAAAATTGTGGGGGAAGCCTCGGCGAGGCGCCCGGGAACCAATTTCATCTGGCGGCAGCGCACTCGGTTCAGCAAGCCGAAAAGAGCCCCTGTCTCTCTGTGCCTCGGCGGTTGACTGTGAACTACAGAAAACCGGAAAACCTTTTATCGGTCGGGGTTGAACTTGCCCCTTCAAACCGGCCGGCATCTGGCAGAATTGGAACTGCGCCCCGGATGGGCGCGCGCCATTAGAACCAGCTGGTAGCCGCGCTCGTAAGGGCGCGGACGGCGGGATTCCAGCCGAGAAGCCGGGTCTGCATAACCAACTCCGGCGCGCAGTGGACTGCGCGCCCTACCTTACTCTCTGCGCTTCTACTGTGAAGGATTGGAGGCGAAGTTTTTGGAGCGCGGTGCTCCAGCACCGCTTTTGGTTCGGTTGGAGAGCCGACTTCCACGTCGGTCTGCTTTTTGTTGCGGAATTGGGAGAGGTGTTTGTGTCTGCCGGCAAGGTGCTGGCAGCATGCTCGGTTATACCTAACCAAAAACGGCCTCTGCATCTCGGCGCCTCGGCGGTAAAGAGTCGGATGAGAAGTTTTTTCGACAGTCCCAGACCGGTGATACAGAGTTCCAACAGAATTCTGTACGGAAACCTACGCGGGTAATTTTGCTCTGCTATAGGCGAGGAAATTGTGTGGTATTGGGGGTATTGATGATGGCCACCTGGCCTTGGCACGCATCGGCCGAATCTCTTTGTAGTAAATTCCGGCAATGTCAAACCGTAGCGTTCTCAGAAACGCAAAGGGCCGTAGAGATTGATTGTGCAACCCCGGTTTTTCGCTGGCCCGGCTGTTCGGGCGCTGCGCTTTTGCCCCGAGGAGATTCGATGGCTGTTCGGTACAGCTTCGTAGGCCGGTTTTTTGTAATCGCGCAAGTGAAAAAGTGTTGAACGTGATTGCTTTATCTCGGTTTGAGTTGTGGGAACAGGATGACGTCACGAATGCTTTCCGTGCCGAGGAACATCATGCAAAGTCTGTCAATGCCCATGCCCATGCCGCCTGCGGGTGGCATACCATGCTCGAGCGCAACCAAGAAATCTTCATCGAGTTTTTGGCGTTCGCCCCCAGCCTGTTGTTCGAGCCGCTGCCGTTGTTCGATTGGATCGTTTTGTTCGGTGTATGCAGGGGCGATTTCTTGTCCGTTGATGCAGCACTCGAACACTTCCACGGTTGTTGGGTCGTCAGGCGAAGTTTTCGCCAGTGGGATCAGTTCTCTGAGTGCGTGGGTTACAAACGTAGGCTGAATTAAAGTTGGCTCGATGAGTTTTTCGAACACGGCATGAGTGACCTCGAAATCTTCGTATTCCGGGCCGATTTCGGCCCCAAGCGCGATTGCCCGTGCGCGGCGTTCGGCAGGCGAAATGTCAAACCAGTCCGACCCGGCGCGTTCGCGTACCAGGTCCTTGTAGCGCACTCGGCGCCATGGCGGGCGCAGGTCAATTGTTTTGAGCACGTTCCCGTTTGGGTCTTTGTGTTCGAGGATGAGTGAGCCGAAGACTTTTTCAGCCACGCGACAGACCATGCTTTGTACAAGCTCCATCATTGTTTCATAGTCTGCGTATGCCTGATATGCCTCGAGCATTGTGAACTCTGGGCTGTGCTTGCGCGATATGCCTTCGTTGCGGAACACGCGCCCAATTTCGAATACCTTGTCCATGCCACCCACAAGCAACCGTTTTAGCGGCAGTTCAAGCGCTATTCTCAGGTAAAAATCGCAGTTGAGCGCATGATGATGCGTTACAAACGGTTTGGCTGCTGCGCCACCCGGGATAGACTGCAACACCGGCGTTTCGACTTCAACAAAACCGCGCTCGTGCAAGAAATTGCGAATTTCGCGCACGATCTGCGACCGTTTCAGAAACAGCTCCAGCACGGCCGGATTCGCCATCAGATCGAGATACCGTTGACGGTACCGCAGCTCGGTATCTTCGAGTCCATACCATTTTGCCGGCGGCGGCCGCAATGCCTTTGCTAGAATGACAAACGAGGTTATTCGGACTGAAATTTCACCGGTTTTGGTGCTGAACATTGTGCCATGCGCACCGATGAAATCGCCAAGGTCAAGGTGCCTGAACAGGTCGAATTGGTCGTCTCCGAGCACATTTTTTTGCGCATAAAGCTGGATGCGCCCGCTCTGGTCGCGTATGTCAACGAACATGCTTTTGCCCATGTCGCGGTGCGCTGTGATGCGGCCCGCAACAGCGACCTGTCTGCCTTCGGCATAATTTGCGCGCGCCTGTGCGCAGGTCTCAGTTGGGGTAAACTTGTTTTTGAATGGATCAATGCCGCGCGCGCGCAGGGCAGCCAGCTTTGCCTTGCGCTGTTCGATCAACGTTTCCAATGGCCGATGCTGAGTCGGCTCGACGTTGTCCCTGTTGTTGTTTGGGTTGGTGACATCCATAACCTGGCGACAATGAAACACTAACCAGGCCGGCTCGCCAAGAATTTGATTCGCGTCGAGACAGATTGCTTGCGCGTTGCGAACGGTACGCGGGATGAGACCGCGTTTGTGAAATGTGGCGACAATACGGGCGCTGTGCCATTATCAGAACTTGCAATCGGCGTAACGAGCCGGCAAGTGCGGAACTACCAATCAGTTTTTGTAGGGCTGCATAGCCTCGAGCGGTTGGCGAAAAACACTGCAACGCGCTGTCGGCATCTTGCCGGCAGTCGTGCTGGTGCACTGCCGGGGCGGGCTAACACTGGAAGACGCGACAGCCTCGGCTGGCCGACCGAGTCATAAAGATGTGTACTGCGCGCGTGGTTTCGTGCAGTCGAATTTTTCCCCGTTTCGTTTGGTCCGGATTTGGTTGCGCCGGGTTTGGCCGGTGCATCTTGACATGTTTTGATTTGCGTGCCGGCAACCGTGCGACAGTTCGAGCCTGGCGAGCCTCGAGAGGCGACCGGTTTCATGTGCTGCATTCGTTATGTGTCGAGCAACGAAAAGCTTGCGCATTGTCAGCGGGCATCTATAAGACAGTGCTGTGAACCGCAAATTCAGACTTGGTGTACTTGGCTCCGGTAAAGGGTCAAATTTCGTTGCAGTTGCCGATGCATGTGCAGCCGGTCGTATCCCGGCCGAAGTTGCGCTTGTACTGAGTGACGTACCCGAGGCCGGTATTCTTGAACATGCACGTCGGCGCAACATACCAGCTCGGTACATCCCACCCGGCAAGTTCCGAACCAAACTCGATGAAGACACTGAACGGGTTTATGTGCAGGCGTTGCGTGAGGCGCAGGTTGACCTTGTTGTGTTAGCTGGGTTCATGCGGGTTTTGAAGACGGAATTTTTGAATGCATTTGCGGGTCGGATTGTGAACATTCATCCCTCGTTGTTACCTGCATTTCCCGGGCTTGAGGCGTGGAAACAGGCGCTCGAGTACGGGGTTAAGGTCACAGGTTGCACAGTGCATTTTGTTGACGCTGGTGTGGATTCAGGCCCGATCATCGGCCAAATTGCCGTGCCTGTGCTGGAGAATGACACCCCAGAAACATTGCACCGGCGTATTCAGATTGCCGAGCATGAGTTGTACCCACGTTGCATCGCTGCAATTGCGCGTGGTGAACTCGAGTTGCACGGCAGACGCGTGCTGTGGCGCACGGGCGGAATCGAGCCGGCGCAACGGTACATCGTTGGCGCAGATTGACCGGCTGGTGTCCAATGCGCGTGCGCAAGAAAAAGTTGGCTTTAGCCCGGCGAACATGGAAAATCAACCCGGTCACGCGCATTAAAGAATCGGCGAAGACCTATTCGCGTCCGCGTGCGAAGCGCACGGTGCAGACGGAGTTGGGTTGGGAATGAATCGTTGGGTTGTTAAATCGTTGAATCGTTAAATCGTTAAATCGTTGAAGCGTTAAAGGGTTGAAGCGTTGGATCGTTGAACCGTTGAAGCGTTGAACCGGTTAATTGTTAAAGCGTTAAATCGTCACGGTCGATTGATCGGTTTAACGATTCAACGATTCAACCGGTTAAGGTAACACACAATGAGCAAAAAACTTAGATTCGGTTTGCCAAAGGGCAGTTTGCAGGAAGCTACCATCCAACGTATGGCCAGGGCAGGGTTCGTTATTCAGGTGAGTGAACGCTCGTACACACCGTACGTTGACGATCCCGAACTTGAGGTGCGGCTGATACGAGCGCAGGAAATCAGTCGGTACGTTGAACACGGCTATTTAGACTGTGGGATTACTGGCTACGACTGGATAGTCGAAAACGGCTCAGACGTGCACGAGGTGTGTGAATTGCGATTTAGCAAGGCAACACGGCAACCTGCGCGTTGGGTACTGGCCGTACCGGAAAATTCGCCGATCAAATCCGTCAAAGACCTGCAGGGCAAACGCATTGCAACCGAGGTGGTGAATCTGACCAAGAAATACCTGCGCAAACACGGTGTCAGTGCTGATGTGGAGTTTTCCTGGGGCGCAACTGAGGTCAAAGCGCATGAGCTGGTAGATGCGATTGTCGAGTTGACCGAAACAGGTTCGTCTTTGCGCGCGCATAACCTGCGCATAATTGATACGTTGCTGGTGTCAACGCCGCGTTTGATAGCAAATCGCGCTGCTTGGCAGGACAAATGGAAACGGCAAAAGATCGAAACATTGGCACTGCTATTAAAGGGCGCACTTGAAGCCGAGGCTAAGGTCGGGCTGAAAATGAACATTGCAGAAAAAAACCTGCCGAAACTGCTGGCTGACCTGCCTGCATTGCGCAGACCGACAATATCGAGTCTCAGCCAGAAAGGTTGGGTTGCAGTCGAGACCGTGATTGACGAGCACATTGTGCGCGAGATCATCCCGAAACTGAAGGCGGCTGGCGCAGAAGGAATTATTGAATATCCGCTGAACAAGGTTGTATATTGACGGGCCAAAACTATGGGTTCACTCAAAAAACGTCGCAAAGCCAAGATCAACAAACATAAACGCCGCAAAAAACGGCGTATGCATCGGCACAAGAAACGTACCTGGCAGAAGTAACTGCCGGGCACTGCGGCCGAAAAAGTTAGTTATGCGCCGTTGGCCGGTGCGATTTGCACCAGACCGACGGCGCGGCTTGTATCTTGTGACCATGCGTTTTCGACGGTTAATAGTGTGGGTTGGCTTGGTTCTGTTTCTGGCAGTCGCCGGCGGATGCAAAACATCATCTGAAACACGGGCGCGCAAGCCGACCGCACACAGCCGCACCGAACGGTCACGGCCACTCGAGCAGGTTGCACGTGCACATGCGCATTATGCCACAGGTGTTTTGCTGCGGATGAAAGACGACATCGAAGGCGCGCTTGAACAATTTGCCCAAGCCGCACTGCTCGATCCTGAAAACGAAGCGCTTGCACTTGAAGTTGCCCAGCAATACACACAACGCGATCAGCCGCTCAAAGCCCTGCAAGTTCTTACCAACGCAGCCGCGATCGGGCCGTGCTCAGCCGAACTTTACACGCAGCTCGGCTCCACCTATAGCAGGCTCGGGAAAACCGACCTAGCAGAAAAATCGTATCGGCTCGCCCTGGCGAAAGCGCCCGATTCGATCGGTGCCATACGGAACTTGTTCCTGTTGCTGATGCGCCAGAAACGATTCGCCAGGGCCGGTCAAGTGCTCGATTCTGCTTTTGGCCACACCACTAAAAAAGCCGAATTTTACGTCGAGTTGGCCGAGCTTTACACCGCTTACTCACAGCAATACAGGGCGAGGGCAAAACAAGCGCGCGCAGCCGCATTGCGTGCGTTGGACAAGGCCGTTGACCTGAAGCCGATCAACCCCCACACACAACTCAAGATTGCAGATGGATTTGCGTTGCTGGATGAACCTGCGCGTGCACTGGCGTTGTACAAGAACCTGTTTGGTTTTTACCGCCAGTTCCCCGGTTTGCGTAACACTGTGCGTGCAAAAATGGCCGAGCAATACCTGCGCCTTGGCGATACTACAAACGCGGTTGAACACCTCGAGGCTATCACGCTTGATCAACCGGCTGATCCGGTACCGTACTTTTGGTTGGGCACAATCGCTTTGCGCGACAACAAACCTGTCGTTGCAGCCGGGTACTTTGCAAAAGCGGTGTTATTTGGGCCGGATTTCGAGCAGGCATATTACGAGCTTGCTCGGGCACAGCTCGCCTCTGAGCAGCCCGGTGCGGCACTTGAAACGCTCGCAAAAGCGCGGGCGCGGTTCGGCGACAAGTTCGCAATCGAATACCTGACCGGCCTGGCTTACGCGCAACAGAAAGAGTACACACAGGCAATTCAACACTACACGGCAGCCGAGCAACTTGCACGGGCAACAAACCCGCGCAGCACAAACGCGTTGCTTTATTTCCAGCTCGGCGCTGCATACGAACGCAACGGCCAATTTGGCCAGGCTGCAACTTGTTTCAAAAAGGCAATTGCTGCTGAGCCGGATTTTGCCGAAGCACTTAATTATCTCGGGTACATGTGGGCCGAGCACGGCCAAAACCTGCGTGAGGCGCGGAAATTGATCGAACGCGCACTCAAGCTCGACCCCACAAATGCAGCGTATCTGGACAGCTTGGGGTGGGTATTGTTCAAGCAAAACCGCCCACACCACGCGCTCAAATACATTCTGCGCGCAGCCGAGCTGTCGGAAAAACCCGACCCGACCATCTTCGATCATCTGGGTGATATTTACATCACGTTAGGCCAACGCGACAAAGCGCTTGATGCATGGCGCAAATCACTCGCACTCGAGCACAGCCCGGATGTTAAAGCCAAAGTAGATCGGTACACCGTTCCTGACCAGTAAGTTAGCCCGCACACTCGGCAAACGCGCGGTACCGGCCCAACGTGACCGTTTTGGTGCGTTCCGCATTTGCGGGACAAACCTGCCGTATTGCCAGTCCGCGCCGCAGCAATCGCGGTGCCTAGGCCGATTTCTAATTTGGCATGGCTTCATGAATTCTCGGGGCATGGGACTTCCGCAAGCACATTGCGGATTTGTCTGGCGGGATTGGTTGGCGATACCTCCCTGTGGGCCAAGCTGCGCGCCTCCGCGATCCGTAATGTGTTAAAGCGTTAAAGCGATAATTTGGAGGCACTACTTGCCTATGCAGAGCCGGGCGCCTGCCTGTATGTCGCATGCAAACAGTCGGCCGACAGGTCGCGCTCTTGAAACTTTGCGGCGCGGTTGTACCGCGTCCTCAAAGTGGTGGGGGGAGATACATTAGACCGGCGATTATCCAGTACGAAAAACGGGTGAGCTGTCCAACCCAAGGGTTTGTTTGGTCAAAAACCGATTTCGGGTAGGACGCGCACTGCTCTGCCAGCCGACTTTTTTCGGCCGAAGTACCCGCGCTCGTAAGGGCGCGGAAAAGCGAGAGTCAAACCTAGAAGTTGGGTCTGCATGACCAACCTCGGCGCGCAGTCCTGCACACCCGGGACTGCCGCTGCAAAATCCCAACAGCGCGACTTTTTGTCTCTTTTGTAGCGACGTTCTGCAAACGCCGTGTCCTGTAGTGTGATGCAGCAAGACTGCCCGACAAATGTGTGACAACAAAACCGGGCGGTCACAAACCGCCGCTACAGCACCGCTTTCGGGTCAGTTGGAGAGCTGACTTCCACGTCGGCCAGAGTCTGCTTGCAAGCCGAACCGCGTGCTGGAACCGGTTCGGACGGATCGTCGCCTTCCAGCGCGGCATTTCCTGCGCCCCAGAGGGGCGCGCGCCGGCACCTGTCGAGGTGAAGCCTGACCATCAAAAATGTGCTTTGCACCTGTCAAGGCGAGACCCGGCTCAAACTGAAACTAGCGCGCTTCGGTTCGTCAAAACCCGATTTGAGGTGGGACAAGCATTGTCCTTCGCCCGCCGACTTTTTTGTGGCCGATGTAGCCGCGCTCGTAAGAGCGCGGAAAAACAAGATTCAAACCTAAAACTTGGGACTGCAGGACCAACCCCCGTTTCTCTTTGCGTGGCTCCTGGTTTGGAAGATTCAGCAGATTTTGATTGAGCGCATTTGAGCTTTCGTGGGCGCGAATGCCTCAGCGTGATATGAACTGCGCACCAGCGGACCGCTTACGACGTGGACGAAACCCATCTGTCGGGCAAGCTCGGCGTATTTCGCGAACTCATCTGGCGGAACAAACCTGTGTACCGGCAACTGTTGTAGGGTGGGCTGAAGGTATTGCCCCAGTGTGACGATGTCGCATCCGGCGGCGCGCAGATCGGTCAGCGCTTCGACAATGTCAGACTCGGTTTCGCCTAGGCCGAGCATCAGGCCGGACTTGACAAACATGGCTGGTGCACCGCGTGTTTTAGCCCTGCGCAGCACACCCAGGGACATCTCGTACCCGGCTTTTGAGCGGACCAGCGGGGTCAGGCGACGGACGGTCTCGATGTTGTGATTGAAAATGTCGGGTTGCGCGGCCAGCACAGTGTCAATCGCTTTGTCTGACCCGCCAAAGTCAGGTGTCAGAACTTCAATCGTGACCTGCGGATTGGCTGCGCGGACGGCGCGTATGACGTTGCTGAAATGCGCGGCGCCGCCGTCTGACAGGTCGTCGCGTGTGACCGAGGTGATTACAACATGGCGCAATTGCATGCGCCGAGCGGCTTCAGCTACACGAGCAGGTTCGTCGGGGTCGAGCGGTTCGGGCATGCCGTGTTCGACTGCGCAGAACCGGCATGCGCGCGTGCAGCGGTTGCCGCAGATCATGAATGTTGCAGTGCCGCGATCCCAGCACTCGGCACGGTTCGGACAACGCGCGCTCTCGCACACGGTATGCAGTTTAAGCCCCCTGAGCAACGAGTCCACACGCGCGAATGTCGCGCTTGTGTGCAGACGGGTTCGCACCCAGTCCGGCAACCGGCGATTTGAGCCGCGTACTTGTGATTGGCCGGACAGTGAGGAACCCGGCGTTGGGCCGCGTCCATCAGCCGGCTGGTCGGTAAATTTTTGGTCGTGCGTTTGTGGGTTAAGACTCACGTTTTTGGGTTATCCTATGCCAGAATTGTTCGAGTTCTTCAGGCCCGAAATCGGCGAGTATCTGACCGTCAACTTCGATCACAGGCGTGCGTGTCTGACCTGAGAGTCGGAGCATCTCATCGTACGCTGCCTGGTTGGCGATGACGTCAATGCGTTTGTATTTGATACCATGCTCATCCAGCCATTGCATTGCCATCTTGCACCACGGACAATACGGCTTAATGAACAGTCTGATCTGCGTGGTTTGCATTGCAGAAAATGCATCTTAACGAGCGGTTTTTCAAATCTGCTATTCGATAGGTCGCTCAATCCTGTTGTAGTGGTTCTGTTTTTACTGCCAGCGCCGCGTACTGTTGTGGGCCGAGTAGCGTTTCAAGTTCAGCAGGTTGGCTCAACCGGACACAGTAAAACCAGCCCGCACCGTACGGGTCTTTGTTGACAAGTGTCGGGTTGTCCACAACCGCCTGGTTTACTTTGACAACCTCGCCTGAGACGGGCGCGTAAACGTCTGTTGCAGCCTTAAGTGATTCAACAACTGCGCATTGTTCACCGGCCCTGAGAGTTCGGCCAACAGCAGGCAACTCGATGAACACAACTTCGCCCAGTTGTTGTTGAGCGAACTCGGTGAGACCGATTGTGGCGAGGGCGCCTTCAACACGCACCCACTCATGCGAGTTTGTGTACTTGAGGTTTTCCGGCATGTTTTTATTCATGGGATTGGCGATTTTGGTTTCGTGTTATACTGGAAAACTCACAAGTTCATTGCCGTTCTGTGTTGGGCTACTGTTGAGCTTGAGCGGGTCGGACAGTTGAGTTATCCGTGGCCGGGCCGAGTTCGAGTCGTGCTCGGGCGCGATTTGCCAGGGCAAGCACTGTAACAGCGGCGGCGGCTTTGCGTTCGGCTTCTTGTATGCGCGCGAACTCACCGTACACTTCTGCACCGACCGGTTCATCGCGCGGGGGCAGTTCTTGACCTTGTCCAACCCGCATCGCGAGCAAGATGTCGTGGCAATTGATCGAGTCAAGCGCGCGTGCCGGCATGTACGCCGGTTCGGTGCCGGCAACTTCAACAACAAGCTTTGCGGCAAGCAACGGTTGCAGCACCTGTTGCACAAGTCGGCTGGATAAGGTGAGTGCATTTGCCAGCTCGGTTAATGTTGGTGGTGGCCCGCCATTTTGGAACCGTTGGCCAATGAATGTCATCAACCGAAGCGCCACAAATTCACGACCGCGTTGGTTTATGCTCTCGGCAAGTTTATCTTGGATGTATGCGTGCCGGTTTTGGTATGCGTACGCAACCTGCGCGCCAAAGAGCAGGATCAACCATGACAAATACAATCCAACCATAAATACCGGTACAAGGCCGAGGCTGCCGTAGATTTTGCTTTGTGTCACAACCCGCGACACGTAGAGGAACCCGAATACACTGTTTAAGTGAAGCAATGTGCCAGAGACGACACCACCAACAAGCGCGGCGCTCCAGCGCACTTTTGTATTTGGCGTGAGTTGGAAAAACAACGCAAACCCGACCCATAACAGCACCACGGGCAATAGCTTGAATGCAAGCTCGCCAATGACCGGCATGGCTGTCAAAAGCCGTTTTGTCATCTCGAAGTACGGCCCGCCTGCCATTGCAAGTGCAGCTACAATTACAACCGGCCCGAGTGTGATTATTGCCCAGTATTGAACAATTCGTACCGGCCAACTCCGACGCTGCGTCACGCCCCAGATATCGTTTATTGTCATTTCAACGCGGTTAAGCAGCGAGATTGCCATGAAAACCAGAAAAGCCGTTCCTGTTATGCCCAGCGCACCGCTGCGTGTGTTTTGGATGAATTCATTTATGCGTCGTGCAATTTCTCGGCGTGCAGCCACTATTTCGCCTTCGGAACTTTGCACGTACGAAACACGCGGTTCGGCAGTCGTGTTGATCGAGTTTGTCCGGGTTGCGAGTGAACTGTCAGCAATTGGCAGATTAGACACGACCGCGACCGCTGCGGACGGATTTGATAGTGCAAGTTTGAATTCTGGAATACCGATGATTTGTGGTTGGTCACCCTGTTGTTGCCGTATGATCACGGCAGGTGGGGTAACACTCTGGACAAGCTTTTCAACGAACTGTTCGATTCGTTCCTCGCCTTCGCGCTTTAACAGGCTGCTTGTTACACCCAGTACAACTGCCAGAAGTGGGATCAGAGCAAGCAAGGTCGCATACGAAAGCGCCGCCGCGCGTGCCGGGCACCGGTTGCGCACGAAGCTTTGCCAGACAAACACAATAAAATGCGCCAGTTTTTGCGCACGTGAAAGCTGTGCGCCCGGACTTAACCCGGTCAGGTCTAGCACCGCACGTGTTTCTGTCCAGAGTTTTCTGGCAAAGGTAAACAAGCCACTAGGCATTCGCCAGCTCAACGCTATCAGAACGTTCGCCCAAGTCAACCCACGTGCTGGTGAGCCGAACCATGAATTTTTCAACAGTTTGACTATGGCCTTCTGCTGGGCCTTTTTGCGGTATTGCTGCGTTTTTGAACCGGCGCGCAGGACCGGCCATGTTGGTTCGTACGCTGTGATTGCGCGGATCAGATTGTTTTAGGTTGGGGCATGTAACTGACTTTGAACTGGTTGTGCACCGCTCAGAGTTGCATGGTGATGCGCTACCTACAACGCCACGGCATTTTTGCTACGCTGGCCAATTAAAACTGCGCGTCGAGTTGCGCAGGCATGCGCACGCAGGGTTCGCTACGAGGCCTACGGATAGTGAACAAAATTTGACGTAGGTGTAACACCGAGGGAAGCGGAAAAGCAGAAGTCTGTGGCTGGATATGAGGCAGCAAGGATTTGAGTCATTCCCGGGCGCGGGGTGTTGTCCGTAGTGCGACCCTGATGAGGCCTGGCGTGTTGTGGGTGTAAAGGTAATGGAAAACCGGCTAAAGGAACTGCATTGGTGTGACGGTGTATGTGCGATGAGCCAGCCAAGGGACTGACTCACGCATGTGCAGGACAGCGCCCTCCAATCTTTCTTAGAGGGTTTTGCTTTGTCACAACTGCTGGGCAGGTGCGTTCTGCGTTCATTCGGCCCGAGTATTGTCGAGCGGTTCTAAATTTCTCCTGCATCTGCCACGTGTGGAACCGTATCCCTACCGACTCTCTGCAACTCAGCGCCTCTGCGGTAAACGTAGCCGCGCTCGTAAGAGTGCGGACGGCAGGATTCCAGCCGAGAAGCCGGGTCTGCACGACCCCACACCGGCGCGCAGTGGACTGCGCGCCCTACCTTAACTCTGCGCTCTCGGTCTCTGCGGGGAAGGATCGTTAAACGTAGCCGCGCCCGTAAGGGCGCGGAAAACCAAGATTCAAGCCGATAGGCTGGGCCAGTGCGAGCGGCTCCGGCGCGCAGTGGACTGCGCGCCCTACCTTACTCTTTACGCCTCTGGTGTGAAGGATTGGAGGAGAAGTTTTTGGAGCGCGGTGCTCCAGCACCGCTTTTGTTTCGGTTGGAGGGGCGACTTCCATGTCGGCCAGAGTTTGGTGCAGGCCCGACCGCGCTGGGCAGTTGGCTTGGACGAAGCGTCGCCTTCCAACGCGCTTTTTTACTGCGCCGTCCGGACTGCTTTTTTGCGGCGCTAATCTTGCAGCCACCAGACTGCCTCATCCACATTTGCGCTGCGGGTTTTGCTTCGTCAAAACCCGATCGCTGGTAGGGCGGGCAGTCCTCTGC
>Ga0078972_1007355_pt1 | contig 24584 bp, 15 predicted proteins | sample YelNatPaOPGAMG01_FD_67568 | JGI IMG/M metagenome (GOLD analysis project Ga0078972, IMG submission 67568) | Hot spring thermophilic microbial communities from Obsidian Pool, Yellowstone National Park, USA - OP-RAMG-01 (SPADES assembly) (version 2) | ecosystem: Environmental > Aquatic > Thermal...
GTTATTGAACACAACAGGCTGGACAGTTAATGATGTTAAATATTGGTTTAATAGAACAATAAATGAAATTGTTAGATTATTTATGGATATACAGAATTATCTTTTGCAAAGGTGAGTTTTATACAAACAAAAATTTTCAAAAAAAATTTTTATTAAAAGTATTAACTGAAGATTCCAATTAAATTGTTAAGATAATAGTTTTACAGCATCTTAAAACTATAAAATCATTCTAATTTTGCATATGTTAATATTGATGCAAAGAGTAGAGAATTAGAAGTTAATTGAGTTCATATATCCAAATCCTGTATTACAATAATCCCCAGACTTTTATTTTAAGGTTCATCGTTATAGCAGAAAATTCTCTCATCGAAATCTTCTCTCTGCCATCTACAAAAGTGCAACCACTCTTAGGTTAAAGTGCATTTATCAGAAACTCATCTCTCTCACAATTCAAAGTATTAATCTAAATGATTTTGAATTAATCAACGAGTAAAAAATAAACATGGTATATCACCTTATTTTAATAATGTTAAATTAACTTTTACTACATAACAATACCTTGATGAAGAAGTACAATGAAGTTAATTACTTTCATTAACTGATTTATAAGTAACAGATAATTATGTGTCTACTCTAAAATGAGACTAAAATAAAAGTGAAAAATGTTCTATTGATTAAATAAAAATTAGTTACAATCACATTTTTATAATCAATTTTTTTGATTTTTAACCGTTCTTCGATAGAGTGCTTGTTAATATAATTTTAGTCTATTTTTAATGAATAATAGAATTTGTCTGCCCATCCTATAGTTTACTATATTACCGCACTTACTTAATTAAACTTTCGCAACCTTTTGAAAAGTATTTTATAAAATTTTCATACAATTCGATATCATTCTTTATTTAATAAAATAACAACTTATGAAATATGAAACGAAAGGTTAAAAAAGTTCTTGACAAGTATAAATAAAGTTAATAAATTTGTTTCGTAAGTTTATAATAAATAAAAATAAAGGTTAAGAAATGTCGATTAATTACCTTGGGATTTCTCGTGAGGAATTACTAATAAGGGGTGCTATTCATACTGCTAAAGAAATAGCATGTCAACCTGAACTGTGGGGAAATACATTTAATATTATTGAAGAGAATTATGAAAAAATTAATAGTTTTTTGAAAAAAGTATATAATCAAAGAGACCTGCAGATAATTTTAACTGGGGCAGGTTCATCTGCTTTTATAGGAGACGTACTTGAAGGAGTTTTTCAAAAGTATTTAGGTATTAAAACTTCGGCTATTGCAACAACAGATTTAGTTACTCATCCAAAATATTATCTGGGATATAAAGGAACATTGTTACTTATATCATTTGCTAGGTCTGGTAATAGCCCTGAAAGTTTACAAGCCATTCAATTAGCCAATCTTTTTTTCAATAATATTTATCATATAATAATTACATGTAATCGTGAGGGAGAGATTGTTAAAAATTCTTCGGGAGAAAATACCTTAATTTTATTTATGCCTCCTGAAGCTGATGATAAAGGATTGGCAATGACAAGTAGTTTTACAGCAATGCTTCTTAGTGGATTGTTAATAGCAAGAATTGATGAGTTAAAGGATTTAAAGAAACAAGTACAAGTATTAATAGATTATGGAAAAAATATTATTGAAAAATATGTTCAAGAATTAAAATTTATTAGTAAACAAAATTTTAAAAGAGCAGTATTTCTTGGTTCAGGAATATTAAAAGGAATTGCCAGAGAATCCCATCTCAAATTACAAGAACTTACCGATGGAAAAGTAATTTGTAAGTATGATTCTTTTTTAGGATTTAGACATGGTCCAAAAGCAATAATAAATGAAGATACATTGATTGTGTACTTGTTTTCCAATAATGATTATAGTCTTCAGTACGAAAAAGACCTTGTGAGTACAATAAATCATGGAAGGAGAGCAATGTATTCTATAGGCGTATTAGAAAGTGATATTGATGAGATTGATTTGGATTTCAGATTATTATATAATAATTCTCGTTCTACAAAGATTGATGAGGAATTTTTAACTGTTGTATTAGTATTACCTGCTCAAATATTGGGGTTTTTCAAATCACTCGAATTAGGATTAAAACCTGATTCACCTTCGGAAAGCGGTATGATAACCAGAGTAGTTCAAGGAGTAAAGATATATCCATATAAAAAATAATAGTATAATGTCTGACTACATTTTAAATATTGTCAAACATCATAAATCCGGGAATCCAGTTGGAATATTTTCTATATGCTCTGCTAATAAATATGTCTTAGAAGCCAGCATTAGATATGCAAAACAAAATAATGAATTTCTATTGATTGAAGCTACATCAAATCAAGTTGATCAGTTTGGTGGTTATACAGGATTGACACCTGATAAATTTAAGGATATTATTAAAAAATTAGCTGATTCAATTAATTTTCCTTTTAGTAATATTATCCTTGGCGGAGATCATTTAGGCCCAAATGTATGGCAAAAAGAAAGTAGTAGTTCTGCTATGAATAAAGCTAAAGACCAAATTAAAGAATATATCAAAGCTGGATTTACAAAAATTCATTTAGATACTAGTATGAAATGTGCAGATGATTTAGTTAAAAATGATAATAGACTTGACCCTGAGATAATTGCAGAGCGTGCAGCAGTTTTATGTAAAATTGCCGAAGAAACAAGTAAGGAAACAATGATTTATAGTAAACCAGTTTATGTTATTGGAACAGATGTTCCAATTCCAGGAGGAGCTTTAGAAGATTTAGATATAGATGATATTAGAATAACACCTCCTGAAGAAGTTGATGAAACTATCAATCTTACAAAATATTTTTTTGAAAAATATGGATTAAATGATGCATGGCTTAGAACAGTAGCAGTGGTTGTTCAGCCCGGTATAGAATTTTCAAATTCTAAAGTAGCGAAATATGAATCAAAAAAGGCCTCAAAATTAGTCTCTTTAATAAATAAGTATGATAATTTTGTATACGAAGCGCATTCAACAGATTTTCAAACAAAAAATTCTTTACGGCGAATGATAGAAGATCATTTCGCAATTTTAAAAGTAGGTCCATGGTTAACTTTTGCCTTTCGTGAAGCTGTTTTTGCATTGGCTAATATAGAAAAAGAATTGTTTTCATATTATAAAAATATAAGACTTTCCAATATTTGTGAGACTTTAGATTATGTAATGGAAAAAAATCCAAAATATTGGAATAGATATTATAAAGGTACAAAGCAAGAAATTGAGTTTGCTAAAAGATATAGTTTTAGTGATAGAATTAGGTATTATTGGTCATATGAAGAAGTAGATAGTGCACTTAATTTATTAATTCATAATCTTACTAAAAATATTATTCCACTGAATTTATTATCACAATATATGCCTATAGAAAATGATGCTGTAATGGAAGGTAGAATTGAGAATAATCCAAAAGAATTAATTCTTCACAGAATAATGTCTGTATTAGAAAAATACAATTATGCAGTAAAAGGAGTTAATTAATGAAGACCCGCCGCTGGTTAATTTATGCAATATTAACAACTACTTTTTGGGGTATCTGGGGTGCTTTAATAGAAATTCCAGAGAAATTAGGTTTCCCTGCAACTTTAGGTTATACTGTTTGGTCAATTACTATGATTTTACCAGCCTTGATAGCTCTAAAAATTATCAATTGGAAAATCGAACATGATAAAAAATCTATAATGATGGGTTTAATTATTGGTTTTACAGGAGCTGGAGGACAATTAGTACTTTTTCAAGCACTAAGAACTGGGCCTGCATATTTAGTTTTTCCAATCATTTCAATGTCACCTGTTATTACTATTCTTTTATCATATATTTTTCTTAAAGAACGTGCAAGCAGAAGAGGTTGGATAGGTATAATATTAGCATTAATTGCGATTCCCCTTTTATCATATCAATCGGCTGATAATTCTTCAACTTCTGGCATTTTATGGGTGATATTTGCATTGCTTGTTTTTTTTGCATGGGGAGTTCAAGCTTATGTAATGCGTTTTGCAAATCAAATAATGAAAGCTGAGAGTATCTTTTTTTATATGACTATAACTGCATTATTATTGATTCCCGTCGCTTTGATGATGACTGATTTTTCTCAAAAAATTAACTGGGGCTTTAACGGTCCATATTTAACAGCAATGATTCAGATTTTAAATTCAGTTGGAGCTTTAATGATTGTATATGCATTTCGTTATGGCAAAGCCATTTTAGTTAGTCCTCTTACAAACGCAGTAGCTCCTGTTATTACAGTTATTATATCTTTATCTATATATCAAGTTATTCCACCGCCAATAATAATTGCAGGAATGGTTTTAGCATTAATATCAATTTTTTTGTTAGCAATTGAGAATGAACAACCGCCAATTAGTGAATCTATTGAACAAAAAAGTTAGATAACCATAAAATAATTATTAAACTATTTAATATGAGTAAAAAAAACTTTGATGTAGTAGTTGTTGGGGAATTAAATGTTGATTTAATTCTCAACAAGATTGAATCTTTCCCTGAAATAGGTAAGGAAAAAATTGCAAGTGAAATGGATTTGAAATTAGGGAGCTCCTCGGCAATCTTTGCATGTAACTTAAGTTCTCTTGGAGTTAAAGTTACATTTATTGGAAAGATAGGAGAGGATTACTTTGGAAATTTTGTAACTAATGAGCTGCACCAAAAGAATGTTGATGTGAGTATGATAATCAAAGATAAAAATTATAAAACAGGTGCAACAATAATCTTAAATTTTTCTGAAGATAGAGCTATGATAACCTATCCAGGGGCAATGAGTCAATTAACCTTTAAAGATATTGATAATGAAAAATTATTAAGTGCGCGACATTTACATTTTTCATCATTTTTTTTACAGCCGGGTTTGAAAAATGATGTTGGTAATTTATTCAAATTAGCTAAAGAAAACGGTATGACAACATCATTTGATATGCAGTGGGATCCAGATGAAAAATGGGATATTGATTATAAAAATATATTGCCTTTCGTTGATATTTTCCTGCCTAATGAACAAGAACTCCTCAACTTGACGAAAGAGAAATCTTTAGAAAAAGCATTAAATAAATTATCTGGATTATCCAAACTGATAGTTGTCAAAATGGGAAACAAGGGTTCTTTGCTTTATTATATGGGGCAAAGTTTTAAGAAAGAACCATTCTTAAATAAAAATGTAGTTGATTCTATTGGAGCAGGAGATAGTTTTAACGCAGGATTTGTTTTTAAATTTTTACAGGGGAAAGACTTCTTAGAATGTCTGGAGTTTGGAAATTTAATGGGTGCATTAAATACTACAGCACCAGGTGGCACTACAGCTTTCATTAACTACCAACAAATAATAAAGGATGTTGGAGAAAAATTTAATTATAAAATCAAATCATAACGGATTATGAATGTAAGGACATATTGAATAGTATAAATCATGAGTCCAAAATTTTAATATTTTCAAGAAGGAGGTACCATGAAGAAAAAATGGAAAAGACTTTACAGAGTTTATTTAATATTGATTTTTATTTTCTTCTTGCAAAATTTAATATATGCAGGCACAACTGGAAAAATTGCAGGGAAGGTAACAGACGCTCAAACTGGAGAACCACTTGTTGGTGCTAATGTTATTGTGGTAGGAACTTCATTTGGGGCAGCTACTGATATTGAAGGTGATTATTTTATAATTAACTTACCTCCCGGGATATATAATTTGAAAGTTTCGATGGTAGGTTATATTTCTCAGTTAATTAGTGATGTGTCTGTAAATATTGATAGAACTACAATAGTTGACATAAAATTAGCTCCCGGAACTGTTACTACTGCCGAAATAGTGATTACAGCACAAAAACCTGTAATTAGAAAAGATTTGACTTCGAGCATAATGGAAATTAGTTCAAAAGAAATTGAGCTAAGTCCTCAAACTAATGTTCAAAGTATGCTAAAGCTACAAAGAGGAGTTCTTTTAACTTACAATAGACAAGGAAGAGAAGGATTAGCAGCGGTTAATACACCATCCGATGAGCTTCATATAAGAGGAGGAAGAGAAGGGGAAACAGCATTTACCTTAAATGGAATTGTTATTACTGACCCAATGTGGGGGGGTGCTCAATTCATACAAAATTCTTCAGGTAATTTTATAGATGAATTTAGTACTCTGGCAGGTACTTTTAATGCAGAATTTGGGAATGCAATGTCAGGAGTAATAAATGTAGTATCAAAAATGGGAAGTAAAAATAAGTTAAATGCTAATATTTCATTGTATACAGATAAATTCGGTGTGAAAAAATATGACCAGAATACACTCCATGGTTCTGTAGGATTTGGAGGACCTATTCCACTAACAAATGGAAACTTAACATATTTCCTTAGTGTAGATAGAAAAATTACTGATGGCTATCTTTATGGTTATAAATATCCCAATTGGGTTGATTCTGAAGGACAAGATATTGATTCTCTCACAAAACTTACCGCAGGAAAGGGCGAAAAACAATCCTTAGATAAATTTGACTTTATTAATAGTACATTATCATTTAAGTGGACTGGTATTCAAAATTTAATAATAACAGGCTTTTTTAGCTATGGTAATTTGAAAAATGATGCTTATTCGCATACATATAAATATAATCATTATGGTTCCCCTTATAATAAATCAGATGAAAAATTTTACAATATTAATGTAATTCACACTTTGTCATCTAATAGTTATTATGAAATAGGAATTGCAAAACAACAGCATAATAGATTTTTGGGTGTATATGATAGCTGGGATAAATATATGAAAATATTTGAAACATTTGATCCAACAGGAAATTTTTCTGTTGTTGGTGAAGATTGGAATTGGGAAAATGAAAGTTGGGAAGTTAACACAATTAGAGCAGCTTTTATTAGTCAAATAAATAAAACAAATCTAATCAAAATAGGAGGTAGTTTAAGACTTTTAGACATTCACTTCGAATCTAAAAATCCAAATGAAAGGGGGAACTACTGGGTTAATTATTCCCATAAACCTAAAGAGGTAAATGCTTTTTTACAGGATAAAATGGAATTTTCAGAAATTGGATTAATAATTAATGTAGGCTTGCGTTTAGATTCATGGGATCCAGATTCTCCATATTTAACTGACATAGTCCATACTTTTGATTTGATAACAGAACAGGCTACAGTTAAGACTAAATTATCTCCACGTTTTGGTGTTTCATACCCAATTTCTGATGTATCGGCATTTCATTTTGCTTATGGACATTTTTATCAGATGCCGGGATATTTTAATTTATATGGTAGTCAACGCTATTTAACAAATCAAGACGATAAAGACTGGGACAAATATCCACAATTTAGAGGGAAAAATTTCCCCTTTACTTCAGAAAGTTCTGCAAATGTTCGAATTGCAAATTCTAATATGGAACCAGAGAAAACGGTTGCTTACGAAGCGGGTGTACAGATTAAACTTTCTGAAGATGTATCTGTAGATATTAGTGCATTCTATAGAGAAATGACTAATCTAGTAGGGGTTCGTTATATTCAATCTGCTAATTATGGAAGAGGTGCAACTGTGACCGATAATTTTGATTATGCCAGCGCAAAAGGTGTAGAAATTGTATTGAATAAAAGATTCAGTAATCATTTTTCAATAAAAGCAAATTATACATACTCAAAATCGCTTGTTACAAGCTCAACCCCATGGGCACAGTTACAAATATTAAATCCAACTTATAAAACATTTACATCTGACTGGGACAGACCCCATACAGTTAATCTTGATTTATATTTAGAATTACCAAACATATGTGATATTAGTATGTCAGGTAATTTTCAATCTGGGTTCCCATATACTATTAAAACAGAACCAAATACAGAAAGGATGCCTTATATAGCAACTATTGATCTTAAACTAAGTAAGAAAATTAAATTATTTAATGTGACCCCAGAATTCTATTTAAACATTCTCAATTTAGCTAACAGAAAAAATATTTACTCGGTTTATGCAAGCAGCGGTAAGCCAGACTTACCATTAGGAATACCAAGAACACCAAGTAACCTCAATATTTATGATATCCCAAGTAATTATAGTCCAGGAAGACAAATATATTTAGGATTTACATTAGATATTTAGTAGACAAAGTTTTATATGACTTTAATTTTCAAAAAGAAAAAGGAGTGACATAATGAAAATAAAAGGTTCATACTTAATTAAACTATTCCTTGGAATAGTGTTATTATTTAACGGGGTAGAAATAAATGCTCAAGCGATTTATAAAAGATGGAATACATTTAATATAAATAAAATAGCCACAACATTTAGTAATTATGGTTCTATCTGCGAAGGTCAATTTTGGTATGGTTATGGGCATCATCCAGCAATGGAATATCCTATTGGTAGTGGTAATGAATATGGCATGGCATTGGGTTTTTATATAGGAGGTACTAGTGCTGATGGCGGTGGTGCTAATCCTGATGGTAAGTGGTATATGGATATGACTCTTGCAGAATATAAAGACAACTGGGATTGTGAGCATTGGGATCCATATGGACCCGGTCCTTATGAAAATGATGTTCCACTCAATGGAATATTTAATTTTGTTGGAGTATCCTCACGTGCAGCAATGAGCGATGATATTGGTAGTTGGCCAGATTCGACAAATAGTGATGGAAGATATGGATGGCCTAAATTTTATCCTCATACAAATGAACCTGTTTTATTAAATGAAAATGGTTGGCCCGGTTGGGGTCCTGATGGAAAGCAAATTGGACATCAAGAAAGTTTTAGTGTTGCTTATGCTGTAAATCATGTTGCCGAAGTTCCTCCGGAAAGATGGCTTAAAGCACAAATGGTATTTCGCGGGATGGCATTTAAAGGTAAGCTTTATGAAAATTATATCTTTTGGCAATATGAAATTACTAATATAGGAAAAGCTCCAATTACTGATTGTTACTTTGGTATTATTATGGATTATGCGTTTCCATGGAATAGATTAGATGTACCAGAAGAAGTTCAGGCTTTTGATAAAGAAAGAAATATGGCATATGCTTATAATCCATCGGGTATAGGATATACTGAAGATGGAAGAAGTGTGTCGCCAACAGCTTACGCAGGAGTAATTTTCTTGAAAACCCCTAAAAAGGATTCAGGTCAAGAAGCTGGTATAAGTAAATTGAGCTGGTCTCTTGATCCCGGAAGTGCTGATGATGGAAAAATTTCACATGAATATTATTTAAGAAATATATTAAATGAGGGGAGTCCGTATGATTCAGATGGGGATGGAATTGATGATACAAGTACAAGAGATGGAGTACAGGTTCCATATGGTTATAGTGTCGCTGGAAGTGCTGGAAATTCAAGTTATATAAGTTCTGGCCCAATTACATTAGACCCTGGTGAAAAAGATACTTTAATTATTTGTACAGTCATGGGGTCAAACTTACTTGATTTGAAAAAAAATGCTGATAGAGCTATAAAACTCTTTAAATCCGGATTTGAAATTGCTGAACCACCTATTGAACCTAAAGTTATTGCTATTCCAGGTGATAGAAAAGTTACTTTAAAATGGGGCAAGGATAGTGAAAGTTCCCCGGGATTTGAAGGATATAGAATTTATAGAAGCGTAGATAGAGGAGCTACCTGGGGTGATAGGGTGATAACGGATGCTACTGGAACGCCAATTGGTTATGTACCTATTGCTCAATTTGATTTAAAAGACGGAATTGTAGGACCATCTACAGATCCGGAAGCTACATGGTTAGATTTAGGCAGTGATACTGGAATGCCTGAAACAGATGACAATGGAAATTATGTTTTTGTTGATGAAAATCTTATCAATGGATTAACTTATAGATATTATATAGCTGCATATAATATTGGAACTGATTTAATACCCCCGGTAGAAAATTCTCCGGCTACTAATCCAAATATTGAAGGTGATAATACAGTAGAAGTTACACCATGTTCACCAGTAGCTACCTCAACATTAGATGATATTAAGGTTGTGCCTAATCCATATATATCAACAAATGAATTTGAAACAAGACCTAATGAAAGAGAACTGCATTTTACTCATTTACCTGGAAAGTGTGTAATTAGAATTTATAATATAGCTATGGAACAAATTGCCATTATTTACCATGATAATAATAGAAGTGAAGAATCATGGAATTTAAGAACTAGTAGTAATCAAGAAGTAGCTCCAGGTATTTATATTTATCATGTGTCATCAGAACTTATACCAGGTGAAAAGATTGGAAAATTCGTTGTGATTAAATGAGTTGTTTATATATTAAATAATTTTTTAAGGAGAATAACGATGAATAGAAAATTTTTAAATAATATAGCCATTTTAACTTTGTGCTTTTTGATGACTATGGTTATATATGCTCAGAAGACTGAGCATGTGGGTACTTCGATGGCTAACTTTTTAAAAATAGGAGTTGGACCAAGAGCTATTGCAATGGGGGATGCTTTTGTTGCACTATCTGATGATGCAAGCTCACTTTACTGGAATCCTGCTGGTATAGCAAGAGTTACAAAGAACGAAATTTTAATACAAGCTACTCAATGGATAGCCGAAACTAATTTGTATTATTTGGGTTTAGTAGTTCCATTAGGAGACCTAGGCACTTTGGGAGCGAGCTTTTATAATTTTTCCTCAGGTGATATAGAAGAAACTACAGTAAGGCAACCAGAGGGGACGGGTAGAACTTTTAGTGCAAGTAATCTATCCATAGGAATTACATATTCCAGATTGCTTACTGACCGTTTTTCAGTTGGATTTTCATTAAAATATATTAATGAAACTCTTTCCAGAGAAGATGCAAGTGCGTTTGCATTTGACATAGGAAGTATATTCACAACAAACTTTTTAAATGAAATGAGATTGGGTATAGCGTTGACAAACCTTGGTAGTTCAATGGAACTTGATGGACCTGATTTAATATTCAATTATGACGTTGCACCAGATGTCCCTACAAATAAAACTGTTGATGCAAAATTTGGAACTCAGTCATGGGACTTGCCTTTAACTTTTAGAATTGGTATGGGCACTTATGTTTTTAATAACAACAATAATTCGCTGGCTGTTGAGGTAGATTTATATGATACTCGAGATTATAAACCAAGATACAATATTGGCAGTGAGTACACAATTAAATTAATTGGGGAACAAAAAGTTTCTTTAAGAGCAGGTTATAAAGGTAATTATGACGAAGAGGGTTTAACATTAGGTGGAGGGTTGTTTTTAAGATTGGCAAATTTTGACTTTAAAATAGATTATGCTTTTGCTGATGTTAATAGATTGGGTAATGTTCATCGATATTCATTAAGTATTCTTTTTTGAGAAAAAGTTATATAGGAGATATAGTATGAACAATAGTTATATCAAATTTTTTTACATATTTATAGCCATATCAATTATTGTAGTAGGATTCATTAGCTGTTCAATGGACTGGCCAACAGACCCACCTGATTATGATAGACCTACTATAATAGGAATTCTACCCGAATCAGGGAGTATCATGGTTCCTACATCTGAAAAGATTACTTTGAAATTCAATGAAAAGATGGATATTAAAACCCTTAATGAAAATGCTAAAGTCTATAAAGATAATAATTCAACGCCTTTATCTGGAGAATGGACAGGTGATAATGGAATATATACATTTTCTACATCGGAAAAATTAGAGGAACTTTCGCTATATACTATTATTATTAAAGGGGCATTTACTGAAAAAGATAAATGGAAAGGTCCTGGCGTTCGAGATTTAAATGGGAATTCAGTTAAATATGATGAAAAATTTTTCTTTTCTACTATTGGTAATTATGGGAAATCACCAATTTATTTAGGTACTGGAAATCCTGATAATGTCGCTGGTGGTAAAACCGGGATTGGCATTCTTAAAAATTTCAAAGTAACTCAGGTTGGAAATTTTAGTCCTGATGGTTCACTTAGTATAGAACTTAATCCTTCAGGTACACAATTATACATTGCTAGCTTAGCAGATAACGCAGTTGGAATCATGGAAACATCGAGTGAAAGTATTGTTTCTGTAATTCCAATGCCTGAAGGAGTTGAAGAACCATGGTTTATCAGTTTTACTCCAGATGGTTCTGAAGCTTGGGTTTTGTGCCGTGGATCAAATGATGTTGTAGTTATTAATACTTCTACAAGGTCAATAATTTCCATTATCTCATTAGCAGATTATTGCCATGAGGGAGCTTTTCTTTATAAAATGGCAATAGATCATGCAGGGAAAAAAGGTTATATCAGTACAAGGACTGGCCAATCTGTTATAGTAATGGATATAGTGAATAAATCCGTTCTTACAAGTATTGAAAATGTAGTTGAAGAAGAAGCTACTGGCGAAATTGTAATCTTACCTGATGATTCAAAAGTACTTGTATGTAACAATTGGGCTTCTCCCTCGTTCAGAATAATAGACCCAATAAATAATACCGTTGAAAGAGAATTAGAATTAGGAGAGGGTGGTGATGCTTATTTCACGGATGTTGTTGATAACTATTTATTTATGGCTGGAAGATGGAGTGGCCATATTTATAAAGTTGATTTGAATAATTTCAAAGTTGTTGCAGAAAAAAATGTAACAGAAGAAGGAATCACAGAAGAAATGCATGGTATTGCAGTTGACCCCCAAAAACAAGTGGTATTTGTGGTTTCTGCTACTTATGGTGATGGAGCTGTATTAATCTTTAGAGCTTCTGATTTGGTGTTTTTAGGAGCAATTAATACAGGGCCATGGAGAGATATAGTAGTAAAAAAGTAAGTAGGTTATGAAATGACCGAAAAAATAGCTTCTAATTTTTTTAATAATGTATATATAATTATATGTTTTTTAATTGCTTTCGATGTTGCTTATAGTCAGAATAAAGGTGGGAGGTGGCAATTTGAAAATAACGGCAATGATTCTTCTACGTGGAATTCTAAAGCTCATAATGGTTTTTTGATTGGAAGTGCAACTTATGCCAAGACTGAACCGCTGATAGAAGGTAATTATTATTTATCATTAGAAAATGAAAACGATTATGGAAATTTTATTGTAGAAGATAATCCTGATTTGGATTTCCAAAATGAAAGCATTGCTATATCTTTATGGATTTATCCAGTTAAGGGGAAAGATAATCCTCAATTCATATTAATAAAAGGAGATAGAGCAGGTTCGAAGAAGACAAATAATTATGCTCTTAGAATCAATACATCTGAAGGGAAAAATTATTTAGAGTTTATTTGTCATTTAGAGTCTGGTACTTTAAAAAGTGTCACTTCCTCTTTTGAAGTTCCAGAAAATCAGTGGACTTTTATAGCATTGTATTATGATTACTCAAATTCAAAAATTTATTTGTGGAATAAAAAAAGTGTAGTGCCTACTGATACTTTTAGTTTTTCGGCTGAATTATTTCCGAATAATGATAATCTTATTATTGGTGCAGCAGGCAAAAATGGATTTAAAAGATTTTGGGGCAGGATTGATGACTTAAGAATTGGTACAAATATAAGCCAAATTTTATATGACATTATTTCTAACGAACTTACAATTCAAAATGAGGTTACTTTTTCATTTCAATTATATCAAAATTTTCCCAACCCCTTTAATCTTGAAACCACTATAAAATTTTCTCTTAAGGAAAAAGGATTTACAAAACTTGATATTTATAATTTACTTGGTTTGCATATTGCTAACTTGTTGCAGTCTGAACTTGGTCCAGGTGAATATTCCGTTGTTTTTAGTTCATTAAATCTCCCAAGTGGTGTTTATTTTTATAAGTTACAGCAAGGAACTTATTCAGAGGTAAAAAAAATGATATTAATTGAATAAAAAACTGAAACTGGTTACGAACATTTAAATTACTAATTCTTTATTCTGGATGGTTTATAATATTTATATCTATTAATTGTCTTTATAAGAATGTTCTTAATTATTTTGTTAATACGCAGTTAAATATAAAAATTGATTTTGAGGCAAATGTCTTTGAATTATTAAACAAACTTTATTTTAATTATGAACCGGAGGTTATTTCTTAAAACTACAGGTGCCCTTGCTATTGGTGCAAATGTTGCTACTAATAAGGTATTTGGATTTGTACCAGCACATAATTAGGAAAAATATGATTTTGGAAATGGGCCTGTTGTAAGAGATAGACTTAATCAAGGCCCATTCCCTAATTATGAACCAGAGGCTTTCGCACCCAATAGTGAGGTTGTTATGATTACAACCCCATCTGACAAAATTCTTAATAATTTTGGAATGGGTTTAACAGTCTACATTTCAGGTGATATAGGTCCCCCTAAAATCAAAGGTGAAAAATTAGAAAAATCAATAGAAGATTTAATTAAAATACCCTTTGTACAGAAAGTCTACATAAGGCTAAACTGGAGGGATATTCAGAAGCAACCATCAAAATTAGATTTCCCTGATTACTGGAAAATTACTTTTGATATTGCTCAACAATACAAAAAAAGGATTGGTTTCAGAATAATGCTTGAAAATCCAGATATACCTGAATTAGGAGTGCCTGATTTTCTAATTGATAAAATTCCTTATGTACGGTTAAAAGGTGCATGGCAAGGTAATCCTTCGGAAATACGGTATAAAAAGAATCATCAACTTCCAAGATATGATCATCCAGCTTATCAAAAAGCTTTTATTGAATTAAATGAATTATTAGCTACAGAGTTAAATGGTGCTTCACAGATAGAATATATGGATACATTTATGTATGGTTTTTGGGGAGAAGGACATACATGGCCATTTGAAGGGAATCCTTTCCCGGATTATGTCACAGCTGAAAAAACTTTTGTAAATATGTTTGGTGTACAACTAAAATATTGGACTAAAACTCCCTTAGCCACTAATACTCAACCTGATTTCAGTAGAGTAGGTAATTCAGAGTTAGTTGATAAAACAGTTAGAACTCATAATTGGCTTAGAACCGATACAATCTATATTGAGAATATGCAAATCGAATCTTTGAGTAATAGACCTCCATGGATTGCAGCAATATGTGAGGTTAGTTTGGCTACACTTGAAAAACATGAAAAAGGAATGTTTGAAGGAATAGGAGTTAATGATGGAATAATCTCTCATGTGATTGATGTGGGGGCAAACTATTGGTCGGTGTGGAATTGGCATAATATATCTGCAAGAAATGTTTTAGATTATTATGAAAAGTATCCTGACAGCATAGATAATATTGTCAGAAAAATAGGTTATCGAATTAGACCTTCCTGGATATGGAGTTTTGAAAAAGATGGTTATCCCGGGTTAATAATGGGGTTTGTTAATGATGGAATAGCAGGTGTTCCAGGTGTATTAAGAATAACTGTGTTTAACGACGATGGTTCGGTTAACGTAGGCGGATGCTTAGACCCTGGATATCCAAAACCGACTGGTGTTAGACAGGCAATGTTTTTATTACCTAAAGGGACTAGCTGGAAAGGTTTAAAAGTAAAAGCAGAATTAGAAGTTAAGGGGGTGCTTTATCCAGTTGAATGGTCATGTCATCAAAAATTAAATTCTGATAAATCTTTAACATTAAATCCAAATATGTCGAATGATTAAAAATATTTTATGAAAAATATATTGTTTATTTCAGTATTAATAATATTTGTATCATCAATTTATAGTCAACAGAATTGGACACATTTTGTAAGAACTTCTGGTCATGAATTAAAAAAAACAAACATTGATAAAATAATAAAAGATGCAAAGGAATCATTCTTATTTGGAATTGAGGTTGATAATGATATTCCAGGTAGATATGAAAGTTTTATTAATCCTGAAGATAAGCTTGAAACAATTAGGCTAATGTCAGATGAAGCTCATAGAAGTAATAATTATTCATTTGTTTATATAGCTGGACTTGAATGTATTACTGCAAATGCAAATAAGTTGAATAATACTTTTTTCAGGGAACATTCTGATTGGGTTCAAAAAGATATAAATAATCGACCAGCAATATTTGGTGGAAGAGATGCTTTCTGGATTGAAGAAGGAGATGAAGATGTTTGGATTTCACCATATGCAAAAAAATGGCGCAAAGTTTATATGAAAATCGTTCGTCAAATTGCAAAAACTAACATAGATGGAATTTATGTAGATGTACCTTATTGGATGACACACTTTAATGGTTGGGAAAATACATGGGCAAGTTTTGATGATTATACGGTTCAAGCATTTAAGGAAAAAACGGGACTTGATGCAAGAAATGATTTTAGTCTGGGAGATTTTTCCAATCCAAATTTTAGGAAATGGGTGGACTTTAGAATTGAAACTATAACAAAATTTATGGAAGAAATAGATAAAAATATTAAAGAAGAAAATCCAAACTGTGTCTCTATTGCTGAAATTTATCCCGGGATAGGAGAAGAAGCAGTTAGAGTGGGAGCGGACGTGTATGAATTATATAATGTTGTTGATGTTATAACTCATGAATTTGATGGTAGTGGAGGGAATGCTGCAAGTAAAAATCCAATAGATTGGTTTGACAGGATGATTGAAATGTATACATTCAGAGCATTTGCTGAAGGTAAAGCTTCCTGGATGTTAAGTTATTCGTGGAATGAAAAAAATAAAATTGCTCCACAAGAACCAATGAAAAATCTAATGTTATCAAATATTATAGCAGGAACTAATTGCTGGGATGCTAAAGGTTATGTAATGTCGAGCTCAAATGATTTTGAAACAAGAAAAATTATTTATAAGTGGATAGCTAATAATGAAAACATTTTTTATAAACAGCGCAATTCAATTAAACCAGTTGGTGTTTATTTCTCACCCAAAACAAGGAACTTTTTTACAAATGAATTTATCAGTTCATACAAGGGAATGATGCACTTATTATTGCAAGCACATATAGAATTTCAAATAGTCACTCCTCGAACGCTTGATAAATTTAAAGGTGGTATTTTGATTTTACCTGATGTGAAATGTCTATCCGAAAAAGAGATTGTTTTTTTAAAATCATATGTTAAAGAAGGTAAAAGTTTAATAATTACTGGTGAGACAGGTAGTTGCGATATTTCAGGTTCGAAAATAGATAAAAATCCCATTTTTGAATTGTTAGGAATTTATAACCCAAACGTGGAGAAAATTTCAGTTGGAAAATTAAATTACATGTATTTTCCTCAGTGTCCTGGTAAATTGTATATGAATTTGTGTAATAAAGAATTTAACGAAGCTGCATGGAAAGGGAGTGATGATAATTATAGTATAAGAAAATTCAGAGAAAATTTTATTAATGAATTGAGTGAAAAATTTGGTTATGAATCTTATGTGATTATTAAAGCTTCTCCATTTTTATCGACACAAATTGCAATAGTTGAAAACAAACCTCATATTTTTATTGCCAACTTTAAAGGTCTTAAAAGTGATGAAATAGGACGACAAATACCTGAGAAAAATGTATACATTAAATTTATAAACATGAATAAAGGTAATATTTATTACCTTCCGTATTTAGGAGAGAAAATAGAATTGAAAAAACAAATTAAAAACGACGGTTTATCATGTGTCATTCCATTAATAGAAAAAGGTGGGGTCGTTTGGGTAGAATAAAAAAACTCTAACAAAAATTATTAAAATAAATTAACAGGTTAATATGAAAAAAATAATATTCACCACAAAAATAATTATTACTTTTTCTTTAATCGGGTTAATATGGTCGTGTGCAAATTCTAATCATAAACCCGAAATATCATCTAATGTACTTACAATAAAGTACGATAGTCTAATGCATAGTTTTATAGAGAATAAACTTCCTAATTCAAAACCATTTATGAATAATTATTTCCCTTCAGAATATGTCTATGTTGATAATGAAGCAATACAGGATTTTAAATTAGAGAAAATTAATTATGAAATTGAAGATTCAAAACAAATATTGCAATTAACAGGGATTTGCAAACTAAAAAATATTCCATTAAAGAAAGAAATAAAAGCTATTATTTATAATGAATTTCCATCAATAGTTTTTGTTAAAGTGACTTATACAAATATTGGTAAATCCGATATTAACTTAAACGGGTGGGTTAATAATTCTTATACAATTTCTTCTGAAAACAAATCTAATAATCAATTTTGGTCTTATCAGGGAGCTACATATGAAGATAGAAGAGATTGGGTTTTACCTTTGACTCCTGGATTTGAACAAGAAAACTATATGGGCATGAATGCTAGTGATTATGGTGGTGGAACTCCTATCATTGATATTTGGAGAAAGGATGCAGGTATTGCCATTGGTCATACAGAAAAAACTCCTAAGTTGGTGAGTCTACCGGTTAGAATGAAAAAAAATGGTTCGGGAGTAGATATTGGTATTGAATATAAAAAAGAAATAAAACTTAATCCTGGTAAATCAATAGAAACATTTGAAACATTTTTAAATATTCATAAGGCAGATTATTATTCAACGCTCAAATTATTTCGAAAAGTAATGGCTAAAAAAGGTATAAGGATGGTAGATTTTCCACAAACATCTTATGAACCAGCTTGGTGTGCATGGGGTTATGAAAGGGAGTTCAATATAAAAGAAGTTCTTGGTACAATTCCAAAAGTAAGAGAACTTGGTTTTGAATGGGCTGTTCTGGATGATGGTTGGCAAACATCTGAAGGTGATTGGTATCTTAATCCACAGAAATTTCCTAAGCTTGATGAAGACATGAAAGAGTTTGTAAAAAAAATTCATGGAGCAGGATTGAAAGCAATGATATGGTGGGCCCCCTTAGCAGTTGATCCAGAGACCGATTTAATTAAGAATCATAAAGATATGTTATTATTAAATAAAGATGGCTCTGTTCGTGAAATATCATGGTGGGATAGTTATTATCTCTGCCCAGCTTACGATAAAACATTGAAATATACTAAAGAACTGGTTTTAAAATTTATGAAAGAATGGGGTTTTGATGGCTTAAAAATAGATGGACAACATTTGAATGGTGTCCCTCCATGTTATAATCCCAATCATCATCATACATATCCTGAAGAATCTGTTGAAAAACTTCAAGAATTCTGGAAAATGGTTTATGAAACAGCTATTAGTATCAATCCAAATGCAGTCATACAAATTTGTCCTTGTGGTACATCTTATTCTTTTTATAATTTGCCATATTTAAATCAGACAGTAGCTTCTGACCCGCTTTCATCATGGCAAATAAGATTAAAGGGGAAAACACTTAGAGGATTAATGGGAGATACCGCTCCGTATTATGGTGACCATGTAGAACTGAGTGATAATGGAAATGATTTCGCAACTACGGTCGGTATAGGAGGTATAGTAGGAAGTAAGTTTACATGGCCTACAGATAAGCACCCTAATAAGGGTTATATACTTACTAAAGAGAAAGATAAAATTTGGCACAAGTGGGTAAGTATTTACAAAGAAAAAATGTTATCTAAGGGAATATATCTCGGAGAATTATATGATATAGGATTTGATAAACCAGAAACTCATGCGATTAAAAAGGGTTCTAATTTCTACTATGCTTTTTATGCCAAAAAGTGGAAAGGGGAAGTTGAACTTAGAGGTTTGGAAAATATTACTTATAAGGTTACTGATTATGTAAATAATATAGATTTAGGTAAAGTTAAAGGTCCTAAAGGAAAGCTGAATATTGAGTTTAATAATTATCTATTGATTGAATGCACTCCATTAAACTATAAATAAATAAATACAAGATTTTATATGGAGGACGTTATGAGGTATACATTATTTAGAACAAAAATATTTTTCTTTATATTATGTGCTGTCTTTGTGATGAAAGAAATCAGTGCACAAACACAGCCTGATAAATTATTATTAAAAAATTTTCGGCCTATAAGTATTTATAATATCCCGGTGACGAATATTGAAAAAGCAAAATTTCCTGTTATAGATATGCATTCACATCCCTATGCAGAAACACCGGAACAAATTGATCAATGGGTAAAAATAATGGACAAACTCGGAATTGAAAAAACAATAATTTTAACAAGTGCACATGGCGAAAAATTCGATTCAATTTATGCTGAATACTCTCGTTATCCGGGTAGATTTGAAGTATGGTGTGGCATAGATTATACTGGATACGACAAACCTGGATTTGGACCTGGTGCTGTGAGAGAATTAGAAAGATGTTATAAGGTAGGTGCAAGAGGTATCGGTGAACTTGGAGATAAAGGGAGGGGCTTATTTTATTGTAAACCTCCTGCCTATGGAATGCATATTGATGACCCCAGACTGGATATGATATTAGAAAAATGTGCGGAATTAGGAATGCCTGTAAATATTCATGTTGGAGAACCACAATGGTTTTATGAAAAAATGGACTCAACTAACGATGGTCTCATGAATGCCTATTCCTGGAGGCTCGATAACCAGGAAGGACTAAGTCTTCAAGAAGTTCTTAAAACTCTGGAAAATGCTGTTGCAAAACATCCAAACACAATTTTTATAGCATGTCATCTGGCAAATTGTAATCATGACCTTGAAATACTTGGGAAGATGCTGGATAAATACCCGAATCTTTATGCTGATATATCAGCACGTTATGCTGAGAATGCGCCTGTTCCTAAATATACCGCAAAATTTTTTGAAAAATATCAGGATAGATTATTGTATGGTACTGATATGGGTTTTGATACAAGCATGTATAAAGTAACTTTTAGAATACTAGAAACCGAAGATGAACATTTCTATGAAACTGATTTATTTGATTATCATTGGCCTTTATATGGACTTAATTTGAACGACATAGTATTAAAAAAGTTATATAAAGAAAACGCAATGAAAATTTATGAAGCAATTAGGAAAAATGGGAAATAATTAATTACCATACTAAATCTTTTTACTTAATTGGTTTATAAACTATTAAATTATTATTTACTAATGAATGTTTTATGTTTAGGGTACAGTTAATTTCATAGAATAAATTAGTTTATAATAATATTCTATTAGAATTTATAAATAATTGTTTTTAAGTAAACTTTTAGGAGGTTATTGGTCTAATAAATTTTTACATTGTTCAAACAATCAGCACTTTTACTCCGGCATTAATTAATCTTTCATGCTCATCTTTTGGTATTTTTGAATCTGTAATTATTATATCGATTTTTGATATTGGTGCGATAAAAGCAAAACTTCTTCTTAAAAATTTACTGGAATCAGTTACAATAATTACTTCTTTAGCGATTTCAATCATTAATCTGTTTAATTGTGCTTCTTCTATATTAGGAGTAGTGATACCATATTTTGAATCGATTCCATCTATTCCCATAAAAAGTTTGTCGCAGTTAAAATTTTTTATATTATTTTCTGCGATGGGACCAACTAATGACAGTGAGTTGTTTCTTAACATACCACCTAACATGATTACTTTTATGTTATCATACTCTACGAGTTGATTAATTATATTCAATGCATTGGTTATAACTGTTAAATTATTAAACTTAGATAAATTTTTAGCTACTTCCATTGTAGTAGAACCCGAATCAATAATTATTGTATCGTTATCATTAATTAATTCTACAGCTTTTTTTCCTATAGCTTGTTTTTCCTTATAATGCTGTTTAGATTTTTCATAAAGTTTGTAATCTATGCTAACTCGTTGAGGTTTTATAGCACCTCCTCTTGAACGAATTAAAAGACCCTTTTTTTCAAGTTGCGCAAGATCGTTTCTAATGGTTACTTTACTTACATTAAATTCCTCACTTAAATCGTTGACCTTTACTTGTCCTTTAGATTCTAAAAGTTCTATTATTTTCATTCTTCGGTCAAGAGATAGGGACATATCCTGAGAATTATTAGCTATTTTTTCTTCATTCATTGTTTAGGCCTTTTATTATTAGAATAAATTTATTAATGAATAAATAGAATATGCTAAAAAATATAATGAAAATTTAATAAAGTTATTTATAACTTATAAATATCTTGTATAAAAGAATTAAGTAGCATTCTAAAAAGTGTGTAAGATATAATAAAAGAAATAGGTATTTGCTTTCGTAAAAATGTAAAAAACAGAGAGATAAATGCCTATTATCTAATAACCTAAAATCCTATATATGAAATTAAAAGAAGATTATTTCTATAATTTAGCCAATATTATTTATGATTATTTCAATTCAATCCCATTGTTAGTAATAGAGTCTGTAAAATAATTTATGTAAATTGATATTACAGTCAAAGAACGTTAAGTCTCTCTTCAAAAGTATAAGATAAATGAGAAAGAACAATATGTTTCGGTTGTCTCATAAAATCTAACGGATTACTTTATTTTTTTAAAATAATGAAGAAAATTTTACAAAGTGTTAAAAAAAATTGTTGATAGAAAAGCCCGACAAAAATCAATTTTTAATAAAAACACTTGTTTTTTCTTTTATTTTCTAAATAAAAAGAGTAATTGAGTGTTTCCGTTTCTTGGTGAAAAATTAAAGAAACACTAATAAACGTTATTAAAACGTTACGATAACAAAAAACATTAAAAACTATTTATAGCAGGGTTATAGTTTTAAGCTAAAATTTCGTTTTTATAAATGCTGAAGGTAAAGTAAGAAGTAACCTTAAAGCCAAGAATTTTACCAAGTTCGAAAATATTTAATGTATTTTTAATTTTGTTTGTCAATAACTTCTTGAGGTATGTTAATTTCATTGAGTTTTTGAATTGCAGAAAGAACGTCATTAAAATTTGTATGTGTGTAAATCATAGTTGTTTTAATGTCAGAGTGACCTAAAATTTGTTGAATTATTGGAATGGGTACACCAATGCATGCTAAATTACTTGCAGTACTATGACGAATACTGTGAAAGGAATAATTTTCGTCATATCCATTAGCTCTCAGCAATTTTTTGAATCTTTTAGAAATATAATCTGTAGTAAAAGGAAATGAATTTGATTTACAAAAAACATAAGAAGAATTGTGAGACATTGATTTTAATTCCTCTAAGATAGATAGAGCAACGTCATTAAGTGGAACTTTTCTTACCTTTCTTGATTTAGTTTGAAAATTTTCATTGCCAACAGAGATATATTTCCCCTTAAGATTAACATCTTGCCATTTTAAGTTTGCTATTTCACCTAATCTTAAACCTGTATAAAAATCGAATAAGAAGAGCAATCTTAATTTCCTATTTTTTTCATTTGAGATGAGGGATATGAAAGAATGATTATCAAAAAATTTTTTTTCATTAACTTGTTGTTTTGGAAGTTTAACTTCTGTAAAAGGATTTTTAGAAATAAAATTCCAGTGGACAAATTTTTGGAACATTGCTTTTAATGTTCTGAAATAAACTCGATAACCTTTGGGAGCTTTTTTCATTAGTTCGATTATAAAATTGTCTATGAATAGTGAGTTAACATCATTAAGATTTACATTGCCACGATAAGTCAGAAAATGTTTAGCTGAAATTTTGATATTTCTAATGCTTGCAGAAGAAAGATTATATTCTGCCCAGCGTAAATAATCATTAAAAGCTTCTTCAAATGATTTTGAATTCAACTTATTTGATTCAAGCAAAAATTTACTAAGAATAATCTTTAACTCTTCTATTGGTGTATTGACATTTTTCATAAGCAATGTTTCTAAGAGTTAGAGTTTTTATTTGATTGTTTACGAGAATTATTTTTTAATATTTCTGACATCAGTAATAAATTAGATTTTTTTTGATAAATCCTTCTTTTTATTTACAGTTTGTATCATAGAGTAATACTATCAGTGGTTCACATTATTAGTTCTATAAAATTTCTTAATAAAGTATAAAGACTTTAGTGATTGTTTTATGTATAAATTTGTCACAGAATGGACTTGATTATTGTGGGGTATAAAGTTGTGAAAGGTAAGTGTTATTAAATTCTTGAATAGATTATGAGGGTAATAAGTTTGTTAATACTTAATAAATGAGCATTACAGTTTAGGAAATTGATAGACTTTTAGACCCCTAACTATACCTATTGTAATAAGTGTAACTATAAGAATAATTCCAAAGTTTTTTCGCAATATTAATTTTAAGATGATATTAAAAATAATCGAAAAATTGAAAATGCTTATTCAAGTTTGTTTAATAATAAAAATGCATTTTTTGTTAATATTGTCATAAAACAGATTCCAGATTAGAAACTTGAAAGAATATTTTGATTAATTTTAAAAATGCTACACACTTTTAATTTAGGTATAGTTTTACAGGGATATTTTTTGCTAATGAAACAAACATAGGTTCATTTTTTTTATTGGTGCTGACTAATTCAACAGCATCGATTAAATTTTCTTTTGATATATGTGCATAGATTAAAGTTGTTTGTATACTGCTATGACCAAGCAATTCTTTTACAACTGAAAGTGGAGCTCCCTTTTGATGTAATAATGATGCAAAAGAATGTCTTAGGGTGTGAAAGTGATATTTATCAGATAACTTAGCACATCGCACCGCTTTCTTGAATTTTTTACTTACAAAATCTGGATTCAATTTAACACCATAAATTCTATAAAAAAGTAAATCCTTGTTACTTAATGCTTTCTTTTTCATTTTATATAAAATTTCGTAGAGAGTAGTATTGATAGGAATTATTCTATCCTTTTTATTTTTTGTGATG
>Ga0078972_1007356_pt1 | contig 24584 bp, 25 predicted proteins | sample YelNatPaOPGAMG01_FD_67568 | JGI IMG/M metagenome (GOLD analysis project Ga0078972, IMG submission 67568) | Hot spring thermophilic microbial communities from Obsidian Pool, Yellowstone National Park, USA - OP-RAMG-01 (SPADES assembly) (version 2) | ecosystem: Environmental > Aquatic > Thermal...
ATCTTTGAAGGTAAATTTTACCGATTGGAATTCAATCGGCTGTATGGACATAAATTATCTATAAAAGGTCAGAACGAAATTCTCTGGGAAAGCAAGTCCTTTCTTATGCTGTTACCAGAGATTGAACCTCCAGTCGTTATTAATTTTCCCGGGGCGAAGGTTGTTTATGAAACAAATAATATGACCTGCTGGCGTTTGTCTTGCACTATTGGTGGGAAAATTACCGGCAGATTAGAAAATGACCTTTATCTTTTTCCCGATAGAATCATCTGCCAGGCAAACTACTATTTAGAACAGGACCATTAAACTTTTAGTGTAAAATATTCAGTAATTTATAACCAGGAGGCATAATGACAGCAAGGAAACTCTGGCAGGATATTATGTGGTATAAAGGGCACGATAGAATGCCTGTGATACACTGGGCGGAATGGGAAGAAACCCGCAAGAGGTGGATTGAAGAAGGGCTACCCGTGGATATGGATGAAAGGGAATATTTTGGTGCAGTTTGTCACTGGACTTTTGTTAATGTTAATATCAATTTATTCCCTCCTTTTGAAGAGATAGTTTTTGAGGAGACAGAAGAATACAGGGTATTTCGGGCATCAGATGGAGTTGTGCAAAAACAGTGGAAAAAATCAAGTAATATTCCTCATTATATTGATTTCACTTTGAAATCAGATAGGGACTGGGAAGAGTATAAAAGACGCCTACAACCAGACCCAATGCGTATACCTGCTGATCTGCAAAAAAAAATAGAGAAAGCAGAATCTTCCCAATTACCCATAGCCATAGAAACAGTTTCATTAATGGGTTGGATAAGAAATTGGATGGGCGTTGAGAATATGGCTTATTTCATGTACGACCATCCAGATGTATTCGCCGACATGATAAATACATTAAGTGATCTATCATGCTGGGCAATTGACCAGATTATTCCCAGGATGAAAACAAAACCAGATATGGGATTTGGTTGGGAGGATATCTGCAGTAAAAGCGGTCCTTTTGTATCCCCCTCTGTCTTTAGAAAATATGTTGCTCCCGGGTATATCAAAATCAGGAGTAAACTTGAGGAATATGGAGTTGGCCTTCTCGGTGTTGATAGTGATGGAGATGTTAGTGCTCTTCTCAAACCATGGCTTGATGCTGGTGTAAATGTAATATTCCCCCTTGAAATAGGAACATGGAATGCTGACCCTGTAGAGGTGAGAAAGAGATACGGCAAGGAATTAAGAATAATAGGAGGATTTAATAAACTTGCCCTTGAAAAGGGACCCAAAGAGATAGATGCTGAAATAAAAAGAAGATTGCCTTTAATGAAAGAGGGTGGTTTTATTATTATGCCGGACCACCTTATTACCCCGGGTGTATCTTTGGAAAATTATAAATATTATCTTGATAAGATACGGAGGATAAGATTATGAATTCAAGAGAGATATTTGGAGCAGAAATTCAATATTTTCGCCTGGAGCCAGAGTACTGGGAAAAAATAATAAGGTGTTTTAAAGATACAGGACTAAGATGTGTAACAAGTTATGTGCCGTGGAATGTACATCTTATAGGTAATCCTGATAAACAGAACCCTGCTGGTGTCCTTGATTTTGAAGGGAAAACAAATCCAAGATTAAATCTTCTCAAGTTCCTTGAACTTATAGAAAAATATGAACTCAACTTAAATTTCAGGTGTGGTCCTTTTGTATGTAATGAGATGGTATATGGTGGATATCCTCAATGGTTGGTTATGGGGCATCCTGATATGATGGTATGGGACTATCAGAACAGACCTGCACCTGGTTATTGGATAGCGAAGAGGGAGGGCTCCCAACCGTCCTATCTTCATCCTGAATATCTTATGTGGTGTAAAAAATGGTTTGATGAGGTTGACAAAATTATTGTTAAACATTTGAAAAGCAGAGGTGGATGTATTTCAATGGTAAATCTTGATAATGAAGTAAGTTATATTGTTCAGGATGGTTTTCTCTCTTCTGACTATAACCCTGTAAATGTTGCCCCTGGAGGATATTACCACAAGTTTCTAACAGAAAAATATAAAAATGTCTCTAACCTGCCCTATCCCAAAAGATATGCCTGTATAGAAGATGTTAATCCTCCACGGTGTATTCCTGATGAGTTAAAGGGAGAAGAAATTATTTATTATCTTGACTGGTGTGAATTCAAGGAATGGGTTATGTGCAGATATCTCAGAATATTGAGGGAGTACCACGAGGAAAATGGTGTAAAAGATGTTATCTTTATGACCAATCTTAATCCTCATCTTCCCGAAGGAATACCAACACGTATGCCTTCTTTTGAAGCAGCAGTTAATGGAATTGTTGGATATGATTTTTACAGAGGGACATTTATGAGTTATTCAGGTTATCACTCAATGGCAAGGATATTGAAATTAATGAACTCATCCCTTAAATATACATATTCTGCAGAATTTATGAGTGGAACATGGCAAAAGGTTCTTACCACAAGGGTTTCCTCTGACCATATGAGATTTATGGCAAGATGTGCATTATCTCATGGATGTAAAGCAATATCCTGGTTTATGTTTCATGATAGGGACTGTTGGGGAGATGCACCTGTTAGTTCTCATGGACATTCCCGTGAAAATCTTGATGTTTTAAAAGAAATACCTGAACTCCTTTTCAAAAAGATAAAAAACTGGGATACTCTGCAACCACAATATGATGTGGGAATTATTTATGACCTAATCCAGCACCGCCACACATATATTGGAGACCCTTCTCCCTGCAATGATAACAACCTTTATATCGGGAAGCCATTTATAGGTAATATCCCTGCAGGAAAGGCATCAAAAGAATATATTGGATTATTTCGGCTTGTTGAAGAATGTGGCTATCAGGCAGATGCTATAGATATAGTCCATTCCACAGAAAATTTGAGGAAATATCCTGTAATATTTCTTCCGGGGTCGGCACTGATAGAAAAATCTGTGATTAGAGCACTTGAAAGGTATGTAAAAAAAGGAGGAGTCCTTGTGATAAGCGGTATTTTGCCTGAAATAAGCGAAACAGGAGAAGGAGTGAAATTTTTCGGTATAAAGAAAAAGATGGAGAGGATAACAACAATTACATATGGTAATGGAAGATTGGTTATTATTCCTGAATATATCGCACAGGATGAGAGTGAGGAAGAGAATATCAATAGTATTGAAATAGTTAAAAGGATACTCCAACAATATGCCGGAGATCCTGTTGTAAAGATAGAAATACCATCGCCTGTAAAGTGGACTGACTGGAAAAAAGAAGGAGGTGGACATACTGTATTTACACAGCCGAGGAATCTGGGTTCTGCTATACTTCATAGAAATAAAGAGAACGCAGTCCTTTTTGTCCTTAATCACTATCCTGAAGCAGCAAGTTTTATCATCACTTTTAAAGACAGGTATTATAGGATATTGAAGAATCTTGATACTGATGAGGTTATACCTGTTAAAGACGGGAAGGTAATCCTTGATATAGATAGAAAGAGTGCGTGCATTTATTTAGTACAATAAAAAAAGACCATCAGAGACAGGGAAACAGTAATTATTGAATCCATTCTCACTCATTGGGTGATTTGAAATCTCCCCTTCCCCTCTTTACAAAAGAGGGGAAGAACACCCCGTCTGCCTTGACAGGCAGACACCCCTCTGTGAGAGGGGAAGAAGGGGTAAATGTGCCTTTATGCCTTAGATATAAACGCGGTTCACTAAGTATTTACAAGAGATGTGGATTTTCTTATTATAAGACTTGTTTTGAGTTTTTTTGTTACACAGGGTTTTTCAGGATTTTTAATTCTATCAATCAGTAGTAAAACTGCTTCTCTTGCTATATCTTTTATTGGCTGGCTTACTGTAGTTAATGGAATCGGTAAGTATCTTGAAACAGGAATATCGTCAAATCCAATAATTGAGAGTTGTTCTGGAACTTTTATATTTAGTTCAAAAGATGCCCGTAGTAGTCCAATGGCTATAAGGTCATTTACACAAAATATTGCTGTTGGTCTATCTTTCTTAGAGAGTAATTTCAAGCCCGCCTGATAACCAACTTCTTCACTTCTTCCACCTCTTATTTCTATCAATTCTTCATCAATCTCTATGTTTTTTTCTTTGAGTGCATCTCTATAGCCATCAAACCGTTTCTTTGTTGTTACTGTATCTGAAATAAAACCAATTTTTCTATGCCCGATTTCAATAAGATATCTTACTGCCTCTTTTGCTCCTTCTAAATTATCTATTATCACTTTGTCAAAATTTTCAAAATTACCATCTGGAACATCTATCAAAACCACAGGGCAGGTCTTTTCGTTTATGAAACTGAAGTCAAGTGTATGATAAGCGAGAATAATCCCATCCATTTTCTGATAGATTATCTGTTTTTTTATACCATCTATTCTGAACTGGTTAAATTCTGTGAGTAATAGTTCAGGGATTAATTCTCTTTCAAGGCATATCTCATCTATCTCTTCAAATATTTCAGAATAAAAAGAATGTTTTATCTCTGGTAAAATTATTCCTATTATCCCACTTTTTCCACCCGATAAAATTTTTGCTGAAATATCAGGAATGTAGTTTAGCTTCTTTGCAATTTCTTTTATCTTTTTCTTTGTGTCTTCCTTAACACGCGGGTCATCCTTCAATGCCCTTGAAATAGTTGATACATCATATCCAGTCTTTTTAGCAATATCTTTTAATTTAACTCTCATTTTGGTTTATGGTCCACTTATTTATTTTTTTATTATACCATATTTCACAGGATATTCAGGGGTTGCACCCCTGAAACCTCTTTACCCCGTAATCTTCTATGTGTCTCTCACATTGTTCGGGGTCATGATTTATCTATCTTTTTCTCTGCTACACTTTCTATGTGTGAGGGTTGATTTACCCTCTTTCTATGCGAGAGGGATGATTTTGTATTTTTCCCCCCACCTTCATCCTCCCCCTCAGAGGGGGGAGGGAAAGGGTGGGGGTGTTCATTCCCCTCTTTCGTAAAGAGGGGCTAGGGGAGATTTTAAAAATCCCCCTTCATCCCCCTTTTCCAAAGGGGGAAAATAGGGGGATTTGGGAGAGGGGAGGAGATATGGGTAAGGGATAGCCCATAAGGTAGAAAGGGAACCCTCTGCCTCATCCGCCTCTGGCGGATGACCTGTAGTTCGCCTCTGGCGAACTAAGGCGGTTTATCTCATCTCTGGGAAACTTCGGAAAAGGAAGCATCTTCCTTCCAGAGACATACCAGACACCTTTTTTATTATCTACTACTTCCCCTATGACCTTTATCTTTATCCCTTTTCTTTTACAGAGCTCAACCAGTTTTTTCTCCTCTTCCCTGTCTATTATCCCTACTATACAGCCAGATGAGATAATCCCGAGCGGGTTAAGGTTAAGAACCTTACAGAACTTTACAGCAGGCGGATAAAATCTCAATCTTTCAGGGTTAATCAAAAGCCCTGTATCCATTGCCTCTGCCATCTCATAAAGTGCTATTGATATTCCCCCTTCTGTCGGGTCATGCATATATTTAATATCAAATCTTTCCCACAATATCCTTGCCTCTTTATACACGCTTATCCCCGGTTTTTTGACTGCGTCTTTGACCTTTTCAATCTCCCTTTCAGAAAAATTTTTCTTCAACTCATTGTACCTTTCCCTCGCAAGAATAGATGCCCCTTCTATTCCAATCTCCTTAACAAGAAAGACCTTGTCCCCTGCCTTTACCTTCTGCTGTTTTAACCTTCTTATCCTTTTCCCAAGCAAAAGCCCCGCTGCAATCGGACTATCAATCACGCTTAAGACCTCACTGTGTCCACCTATCCATTTTATATTAAACCTTTTACACTCCTGCCCTATCTGGGAAAAGACATATTCAATCTCTTTAAATGTTATCCCTTCAGGTAATAAAAGAACTGTCAAAAGATGTGATGGGAGCCCACCCATAACACAGATGTCATTGACATTGATATTAACAAGATAGAAGCCAATATCTTTTGAGGTAAGGGTGATGGGGTCTGTCTTTGCAAAAACAGTGCTGTCTTTTACCTTGAAGATGGCACAGTCAATGCCAATACCCGGGCCTATTATAACATCTTTATCATCTTTTGTAGTATATCTTTCAATCAGGTACCTTAAAAACTTGTTGGGCAACTTCCCTGCCTTAAAACCTTCCATCCCCAGCAAATATCCAATCTCTCCTATATCATCAAAAACAAAGTCCGCCCCTTCTTTAAAAAACTCTTCTTCTGGAATACCGCTGCTTTTCAGCCCTATACTCAATATCTTCAGGGCTTTGCCTGCCTTTATATCAAAAGGATGGTCTCCCACAAGGATAACCTCATCTTTCTTAAGACAGAGTTGTCTTAAACACTCTTTTATATGGAAAGTATCCGGCTTCACCTTCTTCACATCATCCCTTGTGAGGAGAATATCGTAAGGGATGTTGCATCTCCGTATAACCCTCTCAACAACTTCCCTGCAGTTTCTTGTGATTATTCCAATCTTTATACCTTCTTCTTTTAACCTTTTAAGGAGTCCTAACGCACCCTCTCTGGGACAGGTATAATTAGAGGCATTGAGTTCTTCCCCCTTCAAAATTCTGTGCCCTTCAGTATAAAACTCACTGCCTCTTTTGCCATTTAATCTTTTAATCTCTTCAAGTAGTTCAAGAATAGGGAGGTTGGCAGAAGGTATCTTTAATTTAGATTCCCGTGCCCTTTTTAAGATTGCCTCTTTTATCTTTCTAAAGTCAATGGAGAGTGTGACAAGGGTGCCATCAAAGTCAAATATCACGCCTTTCAGATTCATCGCATATCCTTTTTGCCTTATAATAAGCGTCTGAAATACTGTAAATCCCGATTATTATCATCCCTGTAAGCCCGAAAAGGAATAAGACAACACCCCATATAAGAAAACTCAAAGGAGTAAATGCCCTTATTATAAAGTAAAAGAGGAATATAGCCCCGAGGACTAAAATCAACATAGAAACACCTGAGAAGAAAATCAGTGTAAGCCCCTTTTTTATCTCCCCATTATAAATCTGTCCGAGCCCGTTAAAAAGAAAAGAAAGTAATGCCGCTATCCTTGGATTTGGCAGGTTTTTCCTCTCCATAGCATCACCCCCTTATACATCTTCCATTTCAAGGTAGTTAGGACCTTTTTTAACATCTACCTTCAGAGGAACACTAAGTTTCAATACATTCTCCATCATCTCTTTGACATTTTTCAACACCTTTTCTTCCTCTTCAGGAAATACCTCAAAGAGTAGTTCATCGTGTATCTGCAATACCATTTTACTTTTAAGGTGCTCCCTTTTGAAAAATTCATAAATCCGGTTCATGGCAATCTTTATTATGTCTGCTGCAGAGCCCTGGATAGGCATATTGATTGCTGCCCTTTTTGCAAATTCCTTCTGGTTTCTGTTTGTGCTTCTTATCTCGGGGATATACCTTCTTCTGTTAAGGATGGTTGTGACAAAGCCATCTTTTTCCACTGCTGATAACGTCTTTTCAATATATTCCCTTACACCTGTAAACTTAGAAAAATATTCTTTTATAAAGTTATCCGCATCAGAAGTAGAGATGCCCAACTCCTGAGAAAGCCCATAGGCACTCATACCATAGATGATACCAAAGTTTATTGTCTTTGCAAGGCGCCGTAAATCCTTCTGGTTATATCTTTCAGGAGAGATAGAAAAAAGTGAATCACCTGAAAACAATATACTGGCTGTTTCTGTATGTATATCCCTGTTATTTCTGAATGCATCTACAAGATATGTATCCCCTGAGAAGTGGGCAAGGACCCGCAGTTCTATCTGGCTATAGTCAAAGGAGTAAAGGATGTTGCCTTTTTCACAGGAGAATGCCTTCCTTATCTTACTTCCCCTTTCTGTCCTTACAGGAAGGTTCTGAAGGTTGGGATTATTGCAGCTTAAACGTCCTGTGGAAGTTGAGGTCTGACTGAACTTTGGATATATCCTTCCTGTTGATGGTTCTATAAAAGGGATTAGCCCTTCAATATATGTTGAATTTAACTTATATAGTTCCCTGTATTCAAGGATGAGTGCAGGTAGGGGATGAATAGCAGATAATTCCTTTAATACATCAGTGTCTGTGGAAAAACCCGTCTTTGTCTTCCTCTGCACAGGCAGTTTCAGCTTCTCAAAAAGTATTGAGGCAAGTTGCCGTGAAGAGTTTATATTAAACACCTCCCCTGCTGTCTGATATATTCTGTCTTCCATAACCTTAAGTTCACTATTCAATTCCACACTGAGTTGCTCCAGTACCCCTCTTTCTGTCTTTATCCCGTTGAGTTCCATCCAGGCAAGTGTCTTGACAAGTGGCATCTCCACTTCGTAGAAGAGTTTTTCCATCCCGAGTTCCTTAAAAAGGATATTATATCTGGATATTAATAGGTTGATATTATTATCACTCAATACCTTTCCTGTGAGGTATCTGGCAATTGCAATATCAAATGAGGGACATTCAAAAGATATACCCTGTTTCTCCACTTCCACTATAACATCCTTAAGATTAAAACCATACTTCTTTATACTGCGGTCTTCAAGAACCTTCTTAAAATTGACCGGGGTATTTATAATATCTTGAACAGAAAGGGATTCACCGGTAGAAAGAATAATTACATCCTCTCCTATCCCTGACAAACGGAAAGATGGATATATCTCTTCTATCTGGGCTGCAAGTTTTCTGAATTCAAGTTCTTCAAATATTTGAAGGAGTTTTTCAACATCAGGAGGAGAGACCTTCAGTTCTTCTACATCTATATCAATCTCAGCATCTTTTTTTAAAATAGCCAGTTCTTTACTTAAAAATGCGTTTTCTTTATTTTCTATAAGGAGTTTTCTTATCCTCTCTGGCTCTACCTCTTCAATATGACTGTACAAATTTTCTATTGTCCCGTATGTCTGCAGAAGTTTTAATGCGGTCTTTTCTCCTATCCCATAGACCCCGGGAATATTATCCGAGGTATCCCCTGCCAGCCCTATTATATCAGGAACCAAAGATGGTTCCATCCCATACTGCTTCTGGAAGTCCTCAAAAGTAAATACCCTACCATCAGGATGGATAATAACTACATATTCTCCAAGGAGTTGCATCATATCCTTATCACCCGTAATGATGAATATCCTGTGTCCCTTACTGCCAAATCTTTCTGTAAGTGTTGCAATGATGTCATCTGCCTCATAACCTTCCTTCTCTATCTGTTTAATCCCCAAAAGTCCTGCAACCTCTTTTATAGCAGGTAGTTGTTCTACCAGTTCTTCAGGCATTGGCTTCCTCTGTGCCTTATAGTCAGCAAAGGATATATGTCTCATCGTGGGTGCTTTAAGGTCATAAAGGATGCACATATACTCTGGTTTTTTATCCTTGATAATTTTCAGAATGCTTGAAATAAAGCCATAGATTGCATTTGTAGGACGTCCTGTGGATGTCCTCAAGTCCCTGATTGCATAAAATGACCGATAGATAAGTGCACTGCCATCTACAAGGTATATCTCTTTCATTGTGATAAACAGATTTAACCGACTTCCTTTAATGTAAGGAGTTCTATCTCCACATCTAAAAGATGGGGCGCATCCTTTACCTTCTGCATCCTGAATTCAGGAATATATATACCATCCTGTGATTTTTCAATATCATAGAGGAACTCATAAAGTTGTTGCAATGTTATACCCTTCAGTCCTATACGGACACTTTCAGCCGTTATATTTCCTTTTTTATCAGTCCTCAGTGGCTGTAGCCCTGTAATATTCTTTTCAAGATTTCTCTTTTCTATCAGGTTGCCTGTATAGGAAAGTAAAGAAAACTCTTTTCTGGCTATTCTCAGGGGTGCTTCCTTTCCTGCCCTTTGCTTATACTCTTCACATTGTCTTATAAGTGTTTCCCTGTCTTTCTGCTTGGCAACGATTGTCTTATCAAGAGAAATAATCTTTTTCCTTAAAGGGGTGTAAACAAAACGGAGCTCAAGCAATATCAGAAAAACAACAATAAGGATAACCTTCTTTCTGTCCATATTAATTAACCTTTAAGGTTATGTTAAAGTTTGCCCTGTTTCTTGCATCAAAAGATATAGTTCCTATATCTATGATGGTAAATCTATCCGACCTTTCTATCCTGTCCTTTATCTTTTCCAGTGTCTTGAGAGAATCTGCAGTTCCTGAGAGTGTAATGGTATTATCTGCAATTCTTAAGATGTCAACCTTTGCATCCATATTTTCAGGAAAAAGAAGTGTTATATCTGCCATAATCTTCAGAACAGAAGGAACACCGGTTTTTATATCCATATCCCCTGTCTTCAACATCTTTTCTCTCGCCTGTATTAAAGGATTTACTATATTCTGGACATCAGGAAATGTTGAGGTAAATATCTGTTTCATCTCTTCTTCAATATGTCTCAGTTCTTTCTGTTTCTCAACAACCCTAAAATAGGGAGAGAAGGAGAGGAAAGAAAAAATAAGGAAAACTAACAGTAGCACAATACTGGAAACAGGCAGTTTCCTGCCACCGGAGAGTTTAAGCGGGCGAAAAACACTCCTGAATGCTCTAACAGAAGAAAGATGATGGAATAAGTATCTTTTTTCCATACCTGCAGGTAAATGAACATATCTTACCTTTTCTTCGCCTATAGCAAGTTCTTCCTTTATCTCCGGGGCAGCACATATAAATACAGGAAAGTCCTTTTTTCCCAGAATTCCTTTTATCAGGGTAATGCTCTCTGACCTTACAGATGGCGTAAGTTCAAAGGAATAAGAACCTGCAAGAATCCCCTCTTCTATTATATTAAGCAGGAGGTAGTTATCCTCAACATAAATAGAAATATAGTTCTTTTCATCCGTTGACTGTTTCAAAAAGTGATAGAATAAAAGCGCATCTGAAAACAAATATAGATGTGCCCTGTACTTCCTTGCTAAATTATTCCAGTGGCTAAAAAGAGCAGAGGGAATTGCATATACATTGACCATTGTCCTGTTTCTTTCTGAAGGAAAAAGGGCAAAAGAGAAAAGGAAATTATCAGAACCTTCTGGAAGTGTATCTTCTATCTCAGATGGTATAACAAGGAATATCTTTCTTCTATTTCTAAAAGGAAGCTCTATCCTTCTGAAGATAAGTTGTGGCTTTGATATAATAACATTCAGTATATCAGGGTGGTTCTTATCAAGGAAGGCATCAATCTCATTACTGTTAAGTTCTCCATATTCTATGCCTTTTCCCGTTATCCTGTATATAACCTTTTTGTCCTGTAAATAGAAGGTGCATATCCTCATCTTATATCCATCCTTATGATTTCCATTGACTTATCTGTCCTCTTTACATATGCCTTAACTTCTTTTCTGTACCCTTCTCCATCTGTAACACAACTGGTTATGACAAAATAACCACTTTTGAATACAATAATATCCCGCACCTTCAGATATGCCTCCTTATTTACCCCAAGCAAAAACCTTTCCTCTATGGGCCGTCTTGCCCTTTCCGAGGTTATCTTTTCAACATCTGCCACTGAAAATCCCATTGCGTTCAATATCTCTGGCTGGCAGGTATTTACATTAATTTTACCATCTGAGAAGGAAGTAATAAAACTTATCAGTCCTTTTTTCTCCTCATCTCCAGAGACAATATCTTCTGTAAAACCAGCCACAAGAAGCATCTCATCGGGACTGTAAAGAGGTCTATTGGGAGGTGTATAGGAAAAACCAGAGGTTCTGTAAAAACTGGACTCTGCCCCTGCCATCCGTGGAATGTCATCTTCATCTATCCAGTCCAACAATGCATCTGAAAGATTCTCTGTATAGCCCATAACAGAAAATAACCTTTTATATACATCCAGAAGTCGTGTATGAAATTCTCCTTTTTCAGAACCAAAGATTCTGTTAGGATTTATCTTACCATTTTCATCTGTTATAAGTATCTCTATCTTTTTATCTTCTAATTCATATTCCGTTTTTATACAGCCGGGCTCCTCTGAAATTATGTGCTTCTTTTGTGCTGCATCAAGCAAAGTCATACCCATTTCAACTCCCATCTCTGCTATATTTTCAATTTCACTCTCTTTTTTTATTCCTGAAAATAAAGACAGATACTGTTTTGCACGGGCACCTAAAAATATCGCCATAGTAGAGATTGCCATAGTAAATATCAGGACAAATATAATAACAACCCCTTTATTTTTTTTCTTCATCTTTGACTTCACCATATATCCTTACAGGGAAAAACAACTTCTCGTCTTCCCTGTTTATCTCAATCCCTATTGCGCTTACTTTTTCGGGTTTATCTACATACTGCTGCCACATTCCGTCTGAATAGAACAAAAAATTTATACTTTCGCACTTATCCATAACAGAAAATGAAAAAGAATAGTCATTTAGAAGGTTTTCCTGTTTCCGCACAAGTTCTTCAAAGTTCTCAGGTGTTTTCTTAACCGTATATGTTATCCTTACAGGATATGGTAGCTTTTCTACTATCGTAAGGAATGAGATTTCCTTTCCGTTAAAAGAAACTGCATCCTTTTCTTCACGTATCATACATTTAACTTCCCTGCTGAATTTATCTAAAAACCTGAATGTTATCTCTGATGCCTTCATCCTCCTCTGAATCGTCTCCGTAGTATTACTAACAGAAAAAAATGTTGCATACATAACAGCAAATAATAAGAAGGCAATAACTGTGGTAATCAATATCTCTACAAGTGTAAAACCCTTTTTACTGGTTCTCATTCTTTCTCACCTGCTTTACCTGACTTTAAAAGACAGGTCAGTGTTGAATATTCACCACTCTTTGTTCTTATTGTGAGTTTATAAGGTGTGAAGGTAACTCCATAGTAAGTATCCGTAATAGTAATATCAGCCAGAGCCATCTCCCACTCATACCCTTCAAAAGGTGCAGGGAATACACCGCTTTTTTCTGTTTCTATATTGAGGATACCCGCCTTACACTCTTCAATTTTTATCTTAGACAGCAAAACAAGATTTTTCTCTTCATTTACAAGTTGTATATGTCTTGTTGAAAGAAGGCAGGTTTGAAGGGATGCTATACCTGCTATAGCAAATATAGACAGGGCAATCATAACCTCCAGAAGTGTCAATCCGCACTTAGAAAATTTAATCTTCCTCAAATCTTATCTCTCCTTTTATTACCTCAGGGGATATGGTATATGGATTAAGAAAGATTGTATAGACCTCGTCATTGTCTATATCCCTGACTGATATTAGTCCGAATTCCTTTGAACCATCAGGAAAGAAAAGAAAAGTTATCCTGCCACTGCTAACCTCTTCTAAAGAATTTTGTGCCCTGATAAAGGTAAGTGGTGATTCGGTAAATGGCGGAAGTCCTTCCCCTTCCATATCACTTGCTTCCTTCATCTCTTCCTCTGTTAAGGCATCACAAAAACCTGTATCAATGTCTATGATAAATATGACTTTCTGTTTCTGGTCTATTGCACGTCTTGATGCCTTTTCTATAACATCCACAAAGTCAGATATCTTTTTATTCTCTTCTTCAGGAAGGATGTTCTTAACAGTAGGAAATATGAGATAAAAAAAAATCCCTATGATAATAACAACCACAAGAAGTTCTATAAAGGTATATCCATACTTACATTCTGGAACTTGATATGTCCGCATCAGGTCCTTCTCCACCTTCCCTTCCATCCCTTCCTAAAGAAATAATTTCAAAGTCCTCTCCATGACTTCCCGGGCTGAGATAAATAAAGTCATTGCCCCATGCATCCTTGGGAAGGGTATTTTTTTCAAGGTATCCCCCTTCCCGCCACTTTGGAGGAATCCTTCCAACTGTAGGTTTCTCAACAAGTGCCTTCAGTCCCTGTTCTGTATCAGGATAAAACCCATTATCAAGATAGAAAAGCCGCAGTGCCTGTTCCAGATTTTTTATCTGGAGTTGTGTCGCAGTAATGCGTGCCTCATCTATCCTACCAAAAAATCTTGGCATCACTATCATTGCAAGGATACCAAGAATAACAATGACAGACATTAACTCTATAAATGTAAATCCACCCTTTATCTTACTCCTTTCCCTTTTCATTTCTCTCATCTCCTTTACCTCACATTCTTCTTTGCATCTCTTTCTATGTGTGAGGGTTGATTTACCTCTCGCTCTTTCTTCCATCTCTTTCTATGCGAGAGGGATGATTTTGTATTTTCTCCCCCTCACCTTCATCCTCCCCCTCAGAGGGGGGAGGGAAAGGGTGGGGGTGTTCATTCCCCTCTTTCGTAAAGAGGGGTTTAGGGGAGATTTTAGAAATCCCCCTCCATCCCCCTTTTTCAAAGGGGGAAGTGGGTAGTAGCCCCTTTTCCAAAGGGGGAATTTTTCGGGTGAGTTCGCCGTAGCCCGATTTCTGCGTAGTTTTGTCTGTACCGTAGCACCTGTCGTGAGACAGATTTCCCATTTCCTTCTTTCACCCCCACCTTGTCTTGCCCTTCGGGCTTCGGTCAACGGGCTCACCGTCTCGCCCTCTGTGCTATACGGTGCTCATTATTCTTCGCACCAGTACCCTCCCCCGAGGGGAGAGGGAAGAATAAAGACATTTCTTTTTTTCCTCTCCTTCCTCACTACCTTATGGACTGACTTATCTGGAAGATAGGGAGAAGTATCGCCAGAACAATAATTCCCACAACCACGCCCATAAGAAGTATCATCATCGGTTCAATAAAATTAGCCAGTTTCACAGAACTCTGCGAGACCTCTTCCTCATAAATCTCCCCTATCCTGTTAAACATCTCTGCCAGAGAACCACTCCTCTCTCCAGCACTTACAAGCTGTGTAACCAGCGCAGGAAAATAGCGACTATTTCTGAAAGAGGCAGAAAGAGAACCACCCTTTGAAAGTGATTCAATAATCTCATCAATATCCTTCTTTAACAGTCGGCTGGATAATACCTGCCTGGCAATCTGAAATGACTCTATTATATCCACACCACCATCTATAAGAGTAGCAGTGGTTGTAGAAAAGATGGCTATCTCTCTTTTCAGCAGGATATTACTTAAAGCAGGGATACGAAATCTTATGAAGTCCTTTACCAATTCCCCTTTCCCGGATGCAAGCAGTTTTCTCACCAATAAATATATAAGAAAGATACCTGCCACAATATAAATCCATCCTGCTTTAAAGAAACGGCTGATTTTTATGAGGATTAGCGTTGGAAGTGGGAGAGACATATTTATCTGGGCAAACATCCTGGTTATTGTAGGAGTTACAAAAGAGAGTAAAAATATAAATACAGCAATGGATATAATAAGCATAAATAGAGGATAACTCATGATACTTCTGATACGGTTTCTAAATCTGTTCCTTCTTTCAAGAAAGTCGGATATTCTCACAAGAATTTTATCAAGTGTCCCTGTCTCCTCACCTGCCCGTACCATAGAAACAACCATCTCCGGGAAGATAACAGGGAAGTCACTCATTGCATCTGAGAAACTTTTACCTTCCCTTATCTTCCTCTGTATCTCCTGAAAAATTTTTTTCAATCTCACCTGACTTATCTGGGAAATGACACCTGTAAGACACTCATCAAGGGGGAGTTTTGAACTCACAAAAGTTGCCAGTTCACGCATTGCTATAATAATATCTTCTTCCCTTACCACTGTTCTAAAAGGTAAAGCAGGCGGGACATCCTCTTTGATTTCTATTACATAAAGGTTATTATCTTTCAGGTTCTTTTTGACCTTCTTTATATCCTCTCCGGCAATCTTTCCTGAAATCTTTTTTCCTTCTTTATCAAAAGCAGTGTATATATAGGTATTCATTAAACTAAAAATACAAAGATACCACTTCCTCTCTCACGGATATTCAGGGATTGCACCCCTGATATTCTCTACTTTAACTATGCCTGTATTCTTTTTCTGCGTCTTTCCAGATTATTTCTTCTCAATACCTTCCTTCTTCTTGAATTCTTCAATAACCTTTTCCTGGATATAGTCCCTGAACTCTGTCTTTATAGGATGTGCAAGGTCTCTGTGTTGTTGAGATGGAACAGCCCTCATCTCTTCCTTTTTCTCTACTGGATTGAGTTTTGTCCCACAGGAACCACAGAATTTATTTGTTACAGGATTTTTAAATCCGCATTGAGGGCAATTCCTCTGCATCTTTTTGCTCGGCATAGCCACAAAAAGCCCCTTCTTACCCTCAATAATTCTGATGTCCCTTACAACAAATACATCATCAAATGTCACAGACGCATATGCTCTTAATCTACTATTTGGCTTGTTTACCAGCGATATCCTTGTCTCTGTAATCTGCATTATACCCTCCTTTTCTAAGAAGTTTTTATACTCTCAACAACATATCCCTTCCAGCCAGTAATATCCAGGAAACGTGCCTTTTCTTCTGCTTCCTCTCTATTTAGAAAGACAGAAAATAAAGTTCCTCCGCTTCCTGATACGAAGAATCTCTTTCCTGTTTTTCTCTCTACTCTTTCTTTCACCTCCTTTCCCTCTTTCCATAAACTAAAATAGGGCCTTTCCAGCCGGTTAAATATACTCCTTTCTATCCCATTGATATCTTTTTTCATAATATACTCAATAAGAATTTTAATCTTCCATCCTCCTTCTGTCAAGTCCCCTTTCTCTCCAAGTATATCCATTTCTCTATAGACAGTCCCTGTAGATACAGCAAAAGATGGTATTAAAAGACAGTAAAAAAGTGGAGTAGAAGGTATGTCCTTACAGGTTATTTTATCTCCGAGCCCTTCAATTATACATCTTTTCCTTTTAATAAAAAGGGGTACATCACTTCCTATCATTGATGCTATCTTGATAAGTTGTTCTTCATCTGTCCTGATACCCCATAAATCAACAAGAGCCATCAAAACAGACGCAGCATTGGAACTACCTCCTCCAAGACCACTGCCAGGTGGGATTTTTTTTCTTATTGCAACTCTTACATCTTTTTTTATACTGAACCGCTCCTTTAAAAGAGAGATTGCTTTTGTAACTGTGTTTTCATCCGGAATTTTCCATTCCGAAAGAAATTTTACTTCTGTACTAGATGACTCTTCTATCTCAATGGTATCGCAAAGGTCTACTATATCCACAAGAGAGATAAGACGATGCAGGCGTTTTTCTAAAGCACCTATTTCAAGAAAAAGATTAATCTTAGCCGGAGCGAGAATTTTCATTGCTGTCCGTGGATGTTTTACATACGGGTTTTTTAGCCACCTTTACAAGGGCAGGCCTTATAACCCTGTCATGAAAAGAATAACCGCTTCTGATTTCTTCTATGACCTCACCTTCTTTATACTCCTCTGTTTCTACTGTCTCTGCGGCTTCATGAAGTTCAGGGTTGAAGAATGTTCCTTTTGTATCTATTTTTTTAACCCCGATACCTTCAAGAAACCTGGTAAATTCACGCTTCAACATCTCCACACCCTTATGGATTGTATCAGGGGCAGGATTATTGTCCATCTGTTTCAATACACCTTCAAATATATCATCAAAAGGAAGCAGTTGTAGAATAAGATTTTCTGTCCCATATTTGAATATATCCTGTTTCTCTTTCTCCATCCTTTTTTTATAGTTATCAAAATCAGCCAGTGTTCTTATGTACTTATCCTTGAGTAAAGAAAGTTCTTCTTCCATTTTTTTCATCTTATCTTCAAGTTCTTTTTTCTTCTTTGCACTCTCCTTCAGATTATTAAGGTCACTCATTTTAATTATAACCCTATCCTTCTCACCCTTCATACACACACCCTCCTTATCAGTGTACAAACCCCATCCTCCAGGGTGGCCAGTAAGTAAATAATGCCCTTCCCACAAGATTCTTCTTCGGGACAAAACCCCAGTATCTGCTATCCTTGCTGTTTATACTGTTATCTCCTAAAACATAATAACTGTCAGGAGGAACTTCTATCTCTTCTCCATTTCCGTAGTAACCTTCACTGTAATAGTATCTTCCGGCAATGATTTCTTCTTCCACAGGCATCCCGTTTATAAATATCCTTCCATCTTTTATCATAACCTTTTCACCGGGAAGCCCTATCATCCTTTTAACAAAGTCCCTTTTTGGGTCTTCCGGATATTTAAAGATTACAACCTCCCCTCTCTTTGGTGGACGAATCTTATATATGATATTGTTGGAAAGAAGGCGGTCCCCCACTTTAAGCGTAGGCACCATAGAAGTTGATGGTATCTTGAAGTTGCCTATCAGAAAAGCCCTTATAAACAGCGCAATTGCCACTGCCCATATAAGGGACTTAAACCACTCAACCGTCTTATTCTGTCCGTGCCTCTTTTCTTTCATCATTTCTCCTAAGACCTTCTAAATTTTTTATTTTACCCTTTCTTCCTTTCAAAAGCAACAGGTCAAGATATGTAGAGATATATCTTCTCATCATAACATCAAGAGAAAAACGTTCCTCTATTCTTTTACGGGCAGCATTTCCTATGTCTTCTCTAAGTTTCCTGTCTTTCAGGAGGGTTATTATTGCTGTAGCAAGTCCTTCAACAGACCTGTATTCCACAAGCAAGCCGCTTATACCATCTTCAATAATGTAAGGTATATCCCCAACAGGAAAGGCAACACAACTTTTCCCCAGAGCCATTGCTTCAAGGAGTCCAACAGGACATCCTTCCCAAAGTGAAGGGAAAACAAATATATCAAATAGTGAGATGATACCGGCAGGGTTATCAACAAAGCCGGTAAAGATAAATCTGTCTGAAATCCCTAACCTTTCCGTTTCCTTTATAAGGGCACCTTTAAGTCCACCCTCTCCCACTATAATAAATCTTGTCTCTGGAAACCTTTCCAGGACCAAAGGTGCTGATAAAATAATATACCCCTGCCCCTTTGCTTCACGGAGATTCCCTACAGTTCCAATAATATATTCAGAAGGACCTACCCCCAATTGCTCCCTTGTGGCTTTTCTTACATCCTTAAATGTCTTAATACCATTGGGTATAACAACAACCTTTTCAGGAGTTATTCTGCCTTTTTCTATAAGTACATCTCTACCTGTGAAAGAATTAGAAATAACCATATCTGTCCATCTCATTGTAAGACGGTCTATTATCCAGTGGTACCTTTTCCTCCAGGGGTCTGTACTCCGCTGGGAAGATATTACAACAGGGATTTTTAATATTCTCCCCGCTATTCTTCCTGTAATATTTCCGTAAAAGAGGAATGAATGTAAGATATCCGGTGCTTCTTTTTTGAGGCAGTATAAGAGTTTTATAAAATCAAATGGTCTTGATTTCAGGTTAAAGGTATATGTCTTTATACCCCTGCTTTTCAATTCATCAGTGAATCTTCCATAGCCCTTTATTGTGAAAACCACAGGTGGATAAAATACATCTGAAGGAAGGTTCTCTATCATTAAAAGCAACATCCTTTCAGTCCCACCTATCTCAGAACTCGGAATTAAAAAAGAGATTTTTATCAATGGCTTTTTATCTTCCATAGAATGGCTTCAATGGAGCGGATGGTATACCTCTTTGTATCTTCTCCAGTGCTAAAAGTCCGTTTATCCCCGCACAGGGATATGCTCCCCTCCCCCCAATCAGAATAACACTTTTTAACCGTTTAATCTTATCAGGGATAGCAGATAAGCCAGGCCCTACAAGTATTATACTTCTCTTCTTGCATATTTGATAAAGTTCATCCACATCCACTATTTTTACAGGATAGCCCTTTTTATAATTAAACCTTCCATTAAAATATGAAAGATAAACCTGTCTCCTGTATGCATTAACAATACAAAATGCAGGTATCTTTAACTCTTTAATGCCGAAAAATATACTATCCATTGTGCCGACACAGAATATACTTGCTTTACTTCCCGATGCAATTCCTTTTGCCAGTCCCATTCCCAGACGTATACCTGTCCAGAGGCCAGGGCCATATGAGACAACCAGAAGTTCCAGTTCTTGCGGCTTACAGTTATTGTTTTTAAGGAGCATATCTATAGATGACATTAACCTGCTGGCAATATCAGGCATTTTGAAGGTATATTCTGCATACAAACTATTATCTTCAAGTAATGCAATACTGCCTGTATCTGTTGTGGTCTCTATGGAAAGGACTTTCATCAGTTAAACCCACCAAGAATATTAGTTATAGTTTCTGTATTAAGAACCGTACCCTGAGGAAGTTTTTTCTCAGAGAGAAGGGACATCCGCGCCTTCCCGAGTGTTACCCTGCCTTCCAGATACACGGGTAAACGTTTATTATCAGCAGTAAGCCATAAATCCATAGCCCCTTTTGTTAAAAGTCCTTCATCACTTTTTGCCTGTGGTCTAAGAAGATATACCTCACCTTTTCCTTTTCCCGGGATATTTACTGTCTTTTTTCCAAGTGTCTTAATGGTAAGGTCCCATATCTCTTTCACTGCAATTGGTATGGTAATTGAGGATGAGCTATCAAGGTCAAGGGTCCTGATGATATAAAATATAGAGATGCAATCATACGCAACATCTGGAAGGGCAATTGTTTTTTCTTTTGTTTTGTAAAGCCGCCCTTTATCATATCTTCTGTATTTTGTATAGTACTTCTTATTCTTCCAGTCAAAATGAATTTCAAGGATTTCTTCTTTCGCATCACCTTCCTTGCTGTATTGATAGTAATAATAAGGAAGCAGTGTCTTTTTATCAATGTATGCATCCATCCTGTATAAATTAAGTTTTGCCCCCATAATACTTTTCTCAGGAACTGTAAGGCCTAAGATGTGATAGACATTACCATAACTGTTATTTATACCCTCACAGGCAAGTAAACCCTTTCCAATACTTATAGAGTTCCATGTAAGATCATATATAAGACATTCGCCATTCCAGAGTTCAAGGGCTGGTATATATTGAGAAGCAAGAGTGGGCTTTCCTTCTATTTTCCCTTTTTTTTGAACAGGCAATGGCTTTTCAGCCACTATATCTTTTTTTGCTATTGCTACTGGCTTTTCTTTCTCTGGTTGTTCCTTAACTGTCTCTTTTTCCTGTATAGTTATTTTTGTATCAGGCGTTTCCACAGGAGATGGTGCCTCCTCTTTTTTGCGGAAAAGAGGAAAGATATTATAAGGCCTCCTTTGTTTAAGCAGTTTTACACTCTGGCTGGTATCCTCAGTAATTTCAGGGGTTATATGTACCCCCTCAGGGGCTGTCTTTGCAACCTCTTCCTTTAGCTTCTCTTTTGAAACCGTGGTTTTTGTTGTTATACAGCCCGCAAGGAAAATACAGACAACCAGCACCCCAGCAACTACCAGATTTTTTACCAGATTTTTTTTCATCTCCCTAATATTTAGATATTACCTCAGTAATTCTCATCCTGCAACCACCAAGATATTCAGGGGAATGTTTCCCCTGAAACCTCTCCCCCCACCTTCATCCTCCCCCTTAGAGGGGGGAGGGAAAGGGTGGGGGCAACTACTTGCATCATCGGAATTTTCCAAATTCCGATGCCGCTAGATATATAGACACTCCTTGAGATAGGCAATGTAGTCCTTTATACCTTCTTCAAGTTCAGTAAACTCTCTGTTAAATCCAGCCCCTCTCAATTTTTCTGTCTCTGCCTGCGTAAAATACTGGTACCCATCTCTATCTATCTCCGGCGGCATATCCACATATTCTATAACAGGAGGAATACCAAGGCATCTAAAGACAGAGAAGGCAAGGTCATTAAAACTTCGTGCCTTTCCTGTCCCAACATTATATATACCCTTTTTTTCAGGATGAAGAACAAAAAACATAATAATATCAATAACATCTTTTACATAGATAAAGTCCCTCTTCTGTTCTCCATCCTTTATATCCTTTCTATATGACTTAAAGAGTTTTTTCCTGCCTGTTTCTTTTATCTCCTTATATGCCTTTGCAACAACACTTTTCATATCCCCTTTATGGTATTCATTTGGACCATAGACATTAAAAAATTTAAATCCAGTAACCTTATCAGAAAAACCATTATTGATAATCCAGAGGTCAAAAAGGTGTTTTGAGAATCCGTATACATTAATCGGGTTGAGTTTTTTAGTATTTTCGTCATCATCAGAAAAGCCATATTCTCCTGTCCCATAGGTAGCAGCAGAAGATGCATAGAGAAATTGTTTTCCTTTTGATATTGCCCACTTAGCGAGTGTTTGACTATAGTGGTAGTTATTGAAAAACATATACTGATAGTCCTTATTTATCGTTGAGGTACAGGCGCCTAAATGGATTAGTATATCAGGGATTTCTATCCTGCCTTCTTTAACAAGATTTAAAAACACCCTTTTTTCTATAATATCCTTATATTTTTTATTTACAAGATTCTTTTCCTTTTCGGGTGTGGGGCTATCAACAATAATAATATCAGTATAACCATTATCATTAAGCCCTCTCAAAAGACAACTCCCTATAAAACCCATACCACCTGTAAGTATAATCCTCATATTGTCAACACCCTACCTTCTTTATCCTCTTTGCTATCTCTGTAGTTGAAACCCCTTTTACAAGTGGAAATATATAAACCTTACCACCTTCTCTCTCTACAATCTCTCTTCCAACAACTTCTTCTGTCTTATAGTCCCCACCTTTTACAATGATGTCCGGCTTTACCCTTTTTATAAGTTCAAAAGGGGTATCCTGAGGGAAAAGAACTACATAGTCCACCATTTCAAGTGAAGAAAGTATCTCAGCCCTGTCTTTTTCCTTGATAAATGGTCGGCCCTTCCCCTTCAGCCGTCTCACAGATGCATCCCTGTTAACCCCTACAATCAAAATATCACCTAACAGTTTTGCTTTTTTCAAGAGACGGATATGTCCTGTGTGCAGTATATCAAAACAACCATTGGTAAAAACAACCTTTTTCCCTTCTCTTTTCAGTTGTCTTCTAATTTTTTCTATCTCTGTAAATCTCTTTATTATCTTACTCATTATAAGATATTGATATACTCTTTATCCATTGCCATCCTGAATGTCTCTCTTAACTCTTTTTGACTGGTTGAGGCAGTCCCGAGTTTAGCAACAGTTATACCCGCAGCAATATTTGATATTATTGCTGCCTCAAGAACTGATGCACCTGCTGAAAGAGAAAGAGTAAAGACAGCAATTACAGTATCTCCTGCGCCCGTTACATCAAAAACCTCTTTTGCAACTGTCGGGATATGGACTATATTACCCACTCTTTCAAAAAGTATCATACCGTCCTTTCCAAGAGTAATAAGCAGATGCTCTGACTTAAGAGATTTCATAATTTTTTCACCAAGCGCCCTTATTTCATCCAGTGTTTCCGGCTCTTTTTTATGGAGGAACTCACTTGCCTCTGCCCTGTTGGGAGTGATACAGGTAACATTTTTATAATAAGAGAAGTGTTCAACTTTTGGGTCCACTGTGAGTATCTTCCCATAGTCCTTTTTGAGATTAAGCAGTGTGGTAATAAGTTTTCTTGTTATAAAACCTTTATTATAATCAGAGATAATAATACCTCTGGTATCGTTTACTTCTTTTTTTAAGACACCCTTGACTGTAAGGACTTCATCATCAATAAGTTTTTTCACCTCTTCTCTGTCAATCCTTGCAACCTGCTGTGTTCTCGCTATCACCCTTGTTTTTGTGGTTGTTGGTGTATCTCTCTCAAGCAGGAAAGATGGTACACCTTTCTCCTTCAGAACATATTTCAGTATCTCTCCATATCCATCCCTTCCAATGGATGCAATCAAAAAGGGATTCCCACCTAAACTTTTTATATTGAGGGCAACATTACCTGCCCCACCTAACATCTCTTCTTCTTTCTGGACGAGGACAACAGGAACAGGTGCTTCTGGAGAAATCCTTGATACACTGCCATAGACAAACCTGTCAAGGATAAGGTCTCCAGCAACTATAACCTTTGTTTTTTGATATCCTTTAACTATCTCGTTAAACCTCTCCCTGTCAATGACTTTCTTGAGTACAATCCTGTCTTTCATAAAGATATTATATTATTTACAGGGAGAGTCCGTCAATTCAGATAATTCTTCTTTTTCATTCCTGCTATTATTCTTGCTTGTGTAAATTTTCTTTAAACCAGTATAAATCCTGTTCTTCCCTTAGTCGCACTGCAAGGTTATCTTCAATCTTAACACTATCATAAGTAATAATCTCATCCTTTTTTACATCTCTTTCTAAAGTGCAAAAGTGTGCAAGTCCTATGGGTAACATCCTCTCTCTGAATGCTACATCTGCTTTTTCTACAAGGCCATAGTAATCATAACCACCCATCTCATCAAGTTTCATACCTGTCTTTAAGTCCCTTTTGGCAACAGTTATTACCTCAGAATACCATACCTTAGGAGATAATAAGGATTTTTTAAATAAAAGTGCCTTTACTATTGTTAATGGTGCTTCAATACTCCCTAAATGATAGTCACGGAAGAATAGATAATAAGGCCCCTTCCCTTTTTTGTAATTCTTCATCTCTGCCTGTAAACGATTATCCTCCGTATATCCAATAACAAATACAGAACCACCCATATCTGGTCCTGTGGAACCAAGTGTATAGTCAATATGTCCTGGTAAATGGTTATAGAGATCGTTACCACCCCTGCTTAACAGATTTTGAAGAATTGATTAAAATAGCCGGTATACCGAAGTTTGAAATATTGGAGCATTTTA
>Ga0078972_1007357_pt1 | contig 24584 bp, 16 predicted proteins | sample YelNatPaOPGAMG01_FD_67568 | JGI IMG/M metagenome (GOLD analysis project Ga0078972, IMG submission 67568) | Hot spring thermophilic microbial communities from Obsidian Pool, Yellowstone National Park, USA - OP-RAMG-01 (SPADES assembly) (version 2) | ecosystem: Environmental > Aquatic > Thermal...
ATCCTCACGCGATGGGGTTTATGCATCGCCTCCAGGAGCTCCTCCGTCTCGAAAGTCGTCTTTCCCCAGAGTCCTCGGGCGTCCCGAAGTTCGCCTTTTCCCCCATGAACAAAAAGATAGACAGGCCTTTCCGCCTTCCCTGTTATGACCACATGGTCAAAACCCGCATATTTCAACTCGGCGCCAAAGTGACCTCCTACGTTGGCAGATCCTTTCCCTCCGTTGAACACGTTCTTCGTTTCGATGGAAACACGGCAAGCCCCTGGAGCAAGGGTTCCCACCAAGGCTCCGACACCGAAGATAAGAAGGTTTCCTGAATCGAACCACCGGGTTCGAGGGTCCATTTCCTTGAGGAGAAGGTATGAGTTCAGAGCCCGTCCTCCAATCCAGGACGAGGCGTACCTCTCGGTCTCCTCCGTCCAAATCCTCCCGGTGGTGAGATCGACCCGGAGGATCCTGCCCGCCCAGCTTCCCTTAACCCGTTCTCTTTCCACAAACGCTCTCTTCATCCCTCAACCCTCAAGGCCCCATATCCGCAAAAACGGACACAGAGAGGTCCCTCCTCCCCCAAACAGAGGTCGCAACGGGAATCTCGGACCCAAAGGATCTGTCCCGTTTCATTGTCCTTTCGCACCTGAATCGCCCCTCCGCCTGGAGAGAAAACCCTGCGATGATGGTAGGAACAGACAAGCTCACACGATCGACAGCCATAACAGTCATTCGGTTCTCGACAAAGCCTCATGTCCCCTCCCGCTCAATCCTATATCCTGATGTTCCCAAAATCCCTTCACGGAGGGCCCCGGTAAGGACGCCAGAGAGGGCTTGGAGCGGCACCTTAAGAAGGTTGAATACCAAGTTCCTCCACCTCTGCTGGATTTCCCTTGGTGGAGTCAGCAATAACCGCTCAGCTCATGTACCAACAAACCCGCTTGAAAAGGCCTCAGTGGCATCCTTTCCGGAGCTCCGTTAGGCAACAGGCGGGTACAGAGAGCCTTGAGAGGATCTCATCGTGCCCTCTCCAATCCATTCCCCCACCACAGGTTTGGTGCAATGACGTTTTTGGGGTGGCATGCCTTAGCGGAGGGCCTTGAGACGCTCCAAGAAACGGGGATCCACAACGATCCCAAGCTTTTGGGCTCGTTCGCAATGCTCGATGGCCAAAGGGAAGTCCGATTTCTCGAAGTAAATTAACGCCAGATGGTAGTGCGCTTCTCCGTATCGAGGGTTCATCTCGAGGGCTTTTTCGAAAGACGAGATGGCCTCTTCGAGTTTGCCTTTTTGTCGGAACACATTGCCCATGTTGTAATAGCCTCGGGCATATTTGGGATTGATTTGAACGGCCGCCTCGTATTCCCTGAGGGCCTCGTCCAGGTTGCCTTTCCGAAAGTGGAGATTGCCTAAATTGTTGTGGGCCTCCACGTGGTTGGGATCGATCTGAAGCGTCTTCTGGTAGTAAGAGAGGGCCTCCTTAAGGTCTCCCCGTTCGTTATAGGAGACCGCCATGTTGAAATAGGCCTGAGCGAAGTTTGGATCGATGGCAATCGCCTTCTTATAGGCTTTGATCTCGTCCTTCCATTTCCCTTGCCGGCCGTAGAGGACGCCCAGATTGAGATAAGCGCGAGCGTGCTTGGGATCGAGCTTAATCACCTTTTGATACGCCTCGATAGCCTCCTGAAGGTTTCCCCTTTCTGCGGCAGCAAAACCCAATTCGAACTGCTCCTCCGCCCCAGCAGCCTTATCCTTCCTCTCGTTCTTCGAACCACCCGCACAGGAAATCAGAATGAGAACCATTCCCAAAATCAAGCCGTATCGGACGATCGTTTTCAAGGCCATGTGCCTCCGTAATTGGATTTACTACCTTGCTTAACAAAAATCCCAGCGCAAATCAACCCTAATGTTGCCATATTAATCCCTCTCCTGGGATTACCCCGTCGCCTCAATTCTCTCCCCAAGGGGAGAGAATGATATACTTTGCGCGGCTTTAACCAAACGAATAGGAGCATACTAATAAACCCCGAGATTGCTTCGGCACGACGTGCCTCGCAATGACGGAGGGGAGAGTGTCTCTCCCCAAGGGGAGCGGAAGATTCTTTTTTCCCTTTGTTTGTCCGGACGAATAGGAGCATACTAATAAACCCGAGATTGCTTCGGCACGACGTGCCTCGCAATGACGGAGGGGGGAGTGTCTCTCCCCAAGGGGAGCGGAAGATTCTTTTTCCCTTTGTTTGTCCAGACGAATAGGAGCATGCTAATAAACCCGAGATTGCTTCGGCACGACGTGCCTCGCAATGACCGAGGGGGGAGTGTCTCTCCCCAAGGGGAGAGGAAGATTCTTTTTCCCTTTGTTTGTCCAGACGAATAGGAGCATGCTAATAAACCCTGTTCAAGGCCCCCCGGTGAAGGCGTCAAAGAGGGCTTGTAGTGGCACCTTAAGGGGGTCAAATACCAAGTTCCGTTACTCTACTCGACTTCACTCCTCGTGGAGTCTCCGTTTAACCGCTCAGGCTTCAACAAATCCCCCTTGACAAGGCCTCTGAGGCGTCCTCGCCGGGGCTCCGGTATGCAACTGGTGGGGCAAGAAGGAGGGCCTCTTCTTCTCAACACCCCGATCTTTCTCGTAGAGCGATTGCTCTCTCCTTGCCGGCTCTTCCTCCCAGTCTTCCTTTGCGGAAGGAGCAGGCGGGTGCTAAAATGGTTTCAATAGATCGCATTTTGCCCGGAGAATAGAAGGGAGGTTATGCTTCTTCTTTCTGTCATGAGAGCCCTTAGATAGAAAATTCCTCCATGGAGGTTTGGGCAGCGTTAAAAAGGCTGGTGCTTCCTCGTAGGGAGGAGAGAGAGCCTACGGACGTTAAAGGTTAGAGGTTGAAGGCTGGAGGCCAAAGGATATCCTTCTTTGCCATTCCGCCTCCCAACGAAAGCCTTTCATGGGAACCAGTACAGGGCAACCGGACAGGGTCGCTCCTAAAACGCCAAGGGAGGGCTGTAACGGCCCTTGCTGTTGGGTGCCCTTCGGGCATGTGCCATGAGTGTCAAACATCCAATACCCTGAGAGGAGAGCCTTCCATGTTCGAGTTTACGGAAGAGTACGAACCCCTTTTGAGAGAGGTACGGGAAGTGGCCGAAAAGGAGGTCAAGCCTCGAGCCCGGGAGATCGAGGAGAGCGACGAATTCCCTACCGACATGGCCAACCGGTTTTTTGAGAAGGGATATCTCCAAGTCCTGATCCCTTCTTCTCTCGGAGGAATGGGACGAGATATCACCTCCCTGTGCATCATCGCCGAGGAGATCGCGAAGGTCTCAGCTTCCATGGCCCTGCTGGTGATCGTCCAGAGCGTCGGCACCCTTCCCCTTCTCCTCTCTGGAACCGAGGACCAGAAGGCTCGGTGTTGCCCTCAGATTTCCCGTCAGCGAAAGATCATGGCCTTCTGCCTTACGGAACCGACAGCGGGGTCCGACGTGGGAGCGATGCGTACGGTGGCCTCCAAAGAGGGAGACCGCTATCGCCTGAGCGGGAAGAAGAGTTTTGTTACGAACGGCGGTGTGGCGGACAAGTACATCGTTTTTGCCAAGACGGACCCCTCAAGGGGGCGACGGGGAATCTCAGCCTTTGTCGTGGACAAGGAAACCCCAGGGCTTTGTTTCAGTGCCAAAGATCAAAAGATCGGTATGCGAGGAATACCTTCTTGTTCCATCACCTTCAAAGATGTCCCCCTATTTACGAATTGCCTTTTGGGCGATGAGGGAGAGGGCTTTCGCATCGCCATGGAGACCCTTAACCGCTCTCGGCCTGCGGTGGCGGCCCAGGCCTTGGGCATCGCTGAAAGCGCCATGGAGGTGGCCACACTTTTTGCCATGCGAAGACGCCAGTTCGGCAAGCCCATCGCCAAGCTCGAGGGCATGCAGTTCATGTTGGCTGAAATGGCCACCCTCATTGAATCAGCGAAGGCGCTCGTTTACAAGGCCACCTGGCACCTCGACAAAGGGCTTCGCCACGCGACCAAATATTCGGCCATGTCGAAGTTCTTCGCCTCGGACGTGGCCATGAAGGTGACAACCGATGCAGTCCAAATCCTTGGAGGCTATGGATGCCTGAAGAACAGCAAGCTCGAACGGACAATGCGGGATGCCAAGATCACCCAGATCTATGAAGGAACGAATCAGATCCAGAAGTTCGTCGTCGCCGAACAATTGATCAAGGAATGTATCGAACAATACGGCATGGGCCGTGACTGGTCCGATTTCCTCTGAGGAAAACCAAACCTCTGATGAACGCGCCCCGAGCCCCTCGAAGGATCCACGGGCCCTGCTCACCCTCTTTATTTCCGACCGACAGAGCGAGCTTTGGATCGTTCGGGGGAACGGTTCGGTTGGTCAAACTCCTTCGAAGGTGTTGTCAATCCTCTCGAGATCAACCTCTGCGATGTGGAGGACGAAGATCGCTTCGTCCCCTTCTTCCATAGCCGAACCGTAGATATAGTCGATGTTGATTTGGGCCGTGCTGAACCGCCTCGCGACCTCTCCCAACATCCCGGGGCGATTGACCAGCTTGAAAACGAGGATCGGTTCCACATCGACCATATGGTCTGCGCCGAGAAGGGCTCGTTCCGCCTCTTCAGGCTTATCGACCAGAAGGCGGATGAGCGAATAGTCGGAAGAGTCTTTGAGGATTCCCCGATAGCTCTCGGCCAGGGCAATCCGCCTGCGAGTCCGTTCCCGGATCTTATAGAGCTCCTTGACCGCGTCCTTCGCATTCTGAATGCTCATGGCTAAAATGTTGACGTTCGCTCCCTTCAACACATCGCAGAGCTTGGCCAATTCACCCGGCGCGTTGTTCAAGACCACAGAAAGCTGTTTTCTTTTCTCCACGTCATCCCTCCCCGTCATTTCTTCGTATCAGGAAGAACCTGATTCGCTTCGCTCACCATTGGAACAGCCCACCACTGGAATAATGGAAGATTGGAATGTTGGAACAATGGGCTTGAGGGGACGATTTCTTTTTCATGTTCATTAAGGGTTTCCCTTTCCTTTTTTGACCCACGATTCCAATGTTCCAACATTCCATGTGGAACAGGCGGTTTGACCCCATGCCGAAGTCCGATATAGCTTCTCGAATGGAGGGCTATCCCTCCTTCCCACCTCAATGGAAAAGGGCGGGTTATGGGATGACGACCTTCCTTCTCCTGAAGCCCATGGGGTAGAAATCATGCTTTTCCTTCTCTTCTATCTTTTTCAGCCAAAGCTCCAGGAGAATCTTTCTCTTCTCTTCATCCCGTTTGATTGTTTTCCGATATCGACCGAAACCAAGGCTATCTCGGAGCAACAAGAAATCGATCGGAGAAATCTCCTCATATGGCTTCAGCCTGATCCTCATCGGGAAGCCCTCTTCTTGAGTTCACGAAGCTCGTGAAGGGTATCGTTCTCGGGTTGAACCGCCCTCTTCTCAAGGTACGACCAATCAAGCTCGTGACGATACCTGTGGACAAGGACCTCGACCATCTCGCAATCGACCTCTGACCTCCAGTGTTTGCAGGCATTGAGACGGTCAATCAGAAGATCCTCGATGCCGATCACCCTGCACCGAAGCCCTTCGCCCAGTTCAACCACCTCGATTGGGGCTTCCTCCCCCACGAGAACCGAAGCAGGCGCCTCCACGGCAATCCCCAGTCGGTCACTCACCCAATAGCGCCCCCGCCTCTGGAATCCTATGTTTTTTAGAACAAGATCCAAGGCCTCTCTATCGGCATAGGCGAGATCGATGTCGGAGGTAAAGTACACCTCCCGTGAATAATACGAAAGAGCACATCCTCCAATGATGACCGGAGAAGGCTTTCCCTCGGCTTCGAGTAATCGGCTGATCACGCCTACGACCCAGAGTTGGCGCTTCAAGGGCGATTCGATGGTCTCGAGCTTCTTAAGCCAATCCTCCACCTTCTTCATGTCCCCATCATAACAATTCTTCAACTGCCTGACAAGAGACGTTTTAGGCCCAGTTATCAATCTTCCCAAAATAGAACGGACAGACATCTCTCTCCCGCCTTGGCGGGAGAGAGATGGGGTGAGGGTGTTCCTTTGGAATTGCCCCCTCACCTCAATCCTCTCCCCCAAGGGCTAATCTTTACCCACAAGTCGAGGCGAATTAGATGGGGGATGGGGATTATTAACAGTTTGTTATTGATAGTCTATGGTGTGATCCCATATGTTTTCATGTTTGAATGCGCTAGGGTTTTGCTGTTATCATGACTGTTTTTGTATCATGACACTGGATCGTAGATGAATTATAAAACAAGAATGGTTTTTGGAGTAACTTGAGAGGAATTGATATGAGCATACTGATAAACCCGGAGATTGCTTCGTCGCTGCGCTCCTCGCAATGACGGAGGAAGGAGGCCCCGCAATATCGTTTGTATAGAGTATAGGATTGAAGGATATGAACTATGGGGGTAGAGATCGACTTAGGTTCCAGGTGAGGACAATATCTTGCAATCGCTGAAGGCCACGCCAGATGGTTGTGGGGCCTGGATGGCCATCACTCTTTCGTCCGAGGAAGCCACCCAGTTGGGCAATCATGCGAGTGGCTTCCATCAATGGAGGTGGCTTGGGAGGTGGGGTTTTGGTGCGATGGATAAAGCAATAAAGGGCTTGCCATTCTTCGGTTTCAAGGAGGACATTGCAGGGCATTTGTGGGATGTCTCTGGATAGCATGGTCAGATAGAGAACGCGCCAGGCGACCACTGCATACAATGCCAGACAGCGTTTGAGACGGTCGGCTGTCTCCAGTTGGCGGGCTTCGATACGGCAGCCACTTTTAAGGATTTTGAAGAAGAGTTCGATTTGCCAACGGCAGCTATACCATTGGACTTTTTCCAGGGCCTCCTTGAAGGAGGTCACGGGAATGGTTGTGAGGAGCATCCAAGAGATGGGTTCCACACCTTTTGGTGGATTTTGTTCGTGGGCCCAAATCGCCCATAGGGTTATGGGTTGGAGGCCTTTTTCTTTGGAGCGATGTTGGGGAGGTCTTAAAGAGACTGGGGCGTAGCGGATAGAGAGGCGGGCTTCTCGATGGGTTTGGCCTTTTTTACGGGGAACGGTGATGGTCACAAAGCCTGAAACTGGGACTTTTTTCATGTGGTTCCATAAGTATTTTTCAGGGTGATTGACACGACGGTTCCAGGCGGCTCGGACGAGGAGATCAACCTTCAGTCTTTGGGCAAGGAGGAAGAAGTCAAAGATATCTGCTTCTCGATCAGCGATATTGACGAAGTGGAGATTGGGGAAGGTTTTCTGGAGTTGGGCGGTTTTTTCCAGACTGTTTAGCCATTTTTGACTTTCTTTTTCGCAGATGGGACGATGTTTGCGGGTATGTCTTTTCCCGAAATCTTCGGGGGGTCTTTGCCAGACTTGATGGTCGAGAAGGCCCAGGGGAATTTTGTTGGGGGTGACCAACAGAGTGGGATGATAGAGGAGTCCATGGTGATTAGGGTCACTGAGCACGCCCAATCCTTGTGTAGAGGGGTGATGGGAAAAATCAAGTTCTGTGGTATCTTGAATAGCCAAGACGATTGGATGATTTTGAATTCTTTTTTGAGTGGCTAATTGATGAGGTATGAGAATCTCTTGATCTTTTACCTTGTCATTATCGAGAAATCGATAGGTTGCTTTTGTAATGCTCCAGGGGCCACATGCCTGAGGGATGGAGAGGGTAGGATGATTGGCAAAGATTTCTAAGATCAAGGTAAGACGTTTGGTGAGACGTTGGTCGCCCAGTTTTGTTTCGCCAAATTCTATCTCTGCCCAAGTTTTTCCTTGATCCTGAGTCATCTCTGGTTGTGCCCCTTGGGGGCAATTTGAATTGGAAATTGTCTCTTTTGTTTTGTAGTAGTTTCATAACATATATCAGATAAAATGTCTAGTTTTTAATTACTTAATGATTTCAAATAGTTACGTTAATCACCAAATCCTTCCGATCCTTGCTTGATGGCTATACCCATATTATAGGAGACTTGTGGGTAAAGATTAGCTCCTCCCCCGGGGCCCCTCAGGTTGCTTCGCTTCGCTCGCAAAGACAGAATTGGGGGGTTGCTTCGCTCGCAAAGAAAAAACTTCACTCCGGAGGGATCGTTGGGCACCTTTGGCCTCCTTCGGCCGACTAACCAGGACCGAATCCCCTATGCCTTCAGGGCCCGGGCGAGGGCTTGGCTCAACTCGGCGGTACGAAAAGGTTTGGTGATGTAATCCCGAACCGCTCTTCGGATGGCTTCGTCGATCTCGGGAGCGGTCGACTCGGCATAGCCCGAGGCGATGATGATCCGCATCTGGGGATCGACTTCGAGAATCCTCCGGGCACACGAGATCCCATCCATCTTCGGCATGTTTCGGTCGATGATGATGACGTCGGGGCGCCAGGCCTTGAACCTTTCGATCGCCTCCTCCCCATCAGAAGCTCGTTCCACCTCGTAGCCCAGGTTCCTCACCACTTCGACCAATGTTTCGAGGAGGTCTGGTTCGTCGTCGACGATCAGTATCCGTTCGCCTTTCCCTCGAATGATCTCTTCCCCGGGCCCGAATGTCGGCGAACCTGCCCCTTGGGCGAGGGGAAGAAAGATCGTGAAGGTCGTCCCTCTTCCCGGCTCCGAATCGACCCGGATTTCCCCGCCGCAACCCTCTACGATTCCGTAGGCTGTGGAAAGCCCCAGACCCGTTCCTTTTCCTGGGGGTTTGGTGGTGAAGAAAGGATCGAAGATCCTCTCCAAGACCTCTCTGCTCATTCCATGACCGGTATCCGAAATGACCACCTTGGCCCTTTCCCCCTCTTGGCTCGCCTCGATCCGAAGACGCCCTCCCTCGGGCATGGCGTCTCGGGCGTTGGTGCAAATATTCATGAAAACCTGGACTAAACCCGTAGGATCCCCTCTCACCTGCAGGGAAGACGGCAAATCCGTTTCAATCTCGATTTTTCTGTCGAAGGATCGGCTGATAAGATGATAGACCTCTGTGATCGAATCGACCAAGTTCACAACGGTCGGCTCGGCCTGTTGGGCTCGCGAAAACCGCATGAGATGATTGACCAGGGTGGAACCCCGCAGGACCTGTCGATCGATCATTTTGGCATAGCCTTGGATGGCGGGATCGGAGCTATGGACCTGGATGAGCTGACTATTACCCAGGATCGCAGCCATGACGTTGTTGAAGTTATGAGCAACGCCGCTCGTGATCGTTCCGATCGACTCGAGCTTCTGGGCCTGACGGAGCTGGGCTTGAAGCCTCTCTTTTTCCTCCTCCATTTCCTTTCGCTCTGTGATGTCCGTGGCGACGCAGATCGTGCCTGAAACCCGTCCCGCTCGATCCCGGATCACAGAATGGCTCAGGTGAACGAAAAGGGGGCTTCCATCCTTCCTCGTGGTCTCAACCTCCCCTTCCCAGTGGGCCGATTGTCTCAAGGTCATTACCGAGCGAGGGGCCATCACCTCGACCAGATCCCTTCCCTTCACCTCCTCGGCCTTCCATTGATAAAGCTCTTCGGCAAAGCGATTCCAAAAGAGGATGCGGCCCTGCCGGTCGGCCGCCACCAACGCACTTCGCGCTTGGTTCAGGAGATTCGTTTGGAAGGCCAAAAGCTCCTCCATCCTTCTCCGTTCAGTGACGTCCTTGACGATTCCGAAAAGGATCTTCTTGGAAGTTTGAGGGGAAAGAGGGAAATGGATAACCTCCACTTGAAGGGGAGAGTCATTGGGGGAGCGAAGGGTGACTTGGATTGGAAAGATCTCCCCCCTCCAAACCCGGGTCAAATGGTCAGAGACCTTTTCAAGATCCTCGACCACCACCAAGCTGGAAAGGGCCTGACCGAGTAGCTCTGCTCCGGGGCGACCGAGTATTCTTTCCCAGGCGGGATTGACCCGAAGGAAGTGACCTTGCCCATCGAGGAGATGGACCGGATCGGGATAGTTTTGAAAAAGGATCGCTTCGAGGGTCCCAGATTCTTCCAGTTTCCATTTCATGCTACGCAGGTCTTAACTGAAAACGGGCCCTTGTTCAACCCGTTCAACAAGAATCGGCAGTAGGGGAACGAATTCATTCCCTTCACATCTCAATGCCCGACACGACGGGGGGCGTTTTTGGGGGGCTCGTCTCGGCAGCCGTCGAAGCGTTCTTTTCAGCCGCCTTTCTCATCTCTGCAACCAGGTTTAGAATCCTGCCAAAATCAAAGGGCTTTGAGATGACCCGGTCGACACCGCTTTCTATGATTTGCCGAGGGTCCAACTCCAGTCCCCATCCCGTGATCATCCCGACCTGTGTATGAGGGGATGTCTCTTTGATCCTTCTACACACCTCCCACCCCGAAAGGGTTGGCATCGCCAGATCGGTCAAGACGATATCAAAAGGCCTTTCGCAGAAGAGGCGAAGCCCCTCCTCGCCGCTACTGGCCAGGGTCACCTCATAGTTGGCCCGAGAGAGGGTCTGAAGGAGCACATCTCTTACGAGCTCTTCGTCGTCGATGACAAGAATTTTTGTCCCTTTTCCCTCTTCGATGGAGACACAGGACGTCTTTTCTTTTTCGATGCCGGATCTGACAGGGAGAGAGATGGTAAAGATCGTCCCTCTCCCGAGCTCACTCTCCACCGCGATGTTCCCTCCAAATCTCTGGATGATGCCATAGGACATGCTCAGGCCAAGCCCCGAGTTGGTGAAAGGCTTCGTTGTGAAAAAGGGTTCAAAAACCCTTTGGCGGACTTCTTCTGTCATGCCGATCCCGTTGTCTTTGATCTGGATGAAGACTTTTCCCTCTTTCTCGAAGGTCCCGAGCTCGATTCGCCCCCCTTGAGGCATCGCTTCGATGGCGTTGAAAATCATGTTGGTGATCACCTCGAGAAGTTCCGAGACGTTGCCGGCGGAACACGGAACCTCTCTCAGGTTGGCTACCACCTCGAAGGAAATCCCTCTCGCCAGGGCATCGTCCTTCCACTTGGGCTTTGTGATCTCGATCGCATCCTTCACGATGGCATTGATATCGAGCCTGTAAAGTTGGTGTTGGGCTTTGTTGCGGGCGAACTCCTGAAGGCGTTTCACCGTCCTGGCGCTATCCTTCGCCACCTTCTCGATGGTCCGAAGCGTCTCCCTCTCCTCCTCGCTTTTGGCGCTGAAGAGGAGCAACTGAATGTTTCCCAGAATGATGGTCAAGGCGTTGTTGAAATCGTGAGCCACCCCGCTCGCCATTTCACCTAAAGCCCGAAGTTTTTCAGCTTGGAGCAGTTGTTCCTCCATCTTTTTCTTTTCCGTCACATCCTTCACAAAGGCGATACGGTTCCCCTCGCCGGCCAAATCGTCGAGCTGGGTGGAACGGATTTCGAGGACCCGAATCTTGCCATCCTTGCGGCGCACCCTCACCTCCTCAGGAAAGGATGAATCCCCTGTCCCGTCCCCTCCGGAAGAGGCACTCTGAGGCTTCGCCAGGTCTATCTCCTTCTCAACCAATCTGTCAAACTTGATCCCGATCAGCTCATCCTTCGAAAAGCCCAAGATCTCTGATAGCTTCTCGTTACAGTAGGTCAAGCAGCGATCCCCATTGATCACCATGACACCCTCGAGAACGCCCTCCACCAAAGCCCGGTACCGTTCCTCTGAGCTCACTTTTTCGATCAGCTTCGCCAGATGGTCCGAGGTTCGTTTTAGAAGATCAAGTTCACCGGCTGAAAAAGGATTCGACCTTTCTCTTCGGACATCAAGAAGGCCAAAAAGCCTTGAGCCGGCTTTCAAAGGGACGCACATCTCCGAAAACGCTCCGTCGGAGTCCCCTCCTTCGAGTTCCCGAAGATCGTTCACCCGGATCGCCTCTCCTCTTCGGGCTACCTCCCTTGGAAGAGCATCTTCCAAGAAATCTTCAAACCCCTTTTTCTCGCCTTCCCGGTCAAAGGAGTGGAACGAAAACTTCTTTCCCTTCTCGTCCACGAGGGCCAAATAAAGCGCATCGGACTGAAAGAGATTTCTCAAGCTCCCAACGGTTTCGGAAAGCAACTGGTCGACCCCCAAGGACGAAGTGGCTATCTTCGTCATCTCATAGAGGATCGTCACCTCATCGAGCTTTCTTTTGGTCTCCTCGTAAAGGTCCGAAATGGGTAGATCGGGTCGGTGGTTTGCCATAAGAGCCTTTCTGATTACCTTATTGAGTTGCCGACGGGAAAAGGGGCATGCATTCCTTGTGCCAGGATAAAAAGCCTCCGAAACTTCTTGAAACCTTTTCGTTTTTCCTTGAAACTTCTCCTGCAAAAAGTGCGAAACAACTGTCCCACCCAGCGACATATGTCAAAAGTTTGACCACCGCCCGAGCGCATCCGCCTTCGAGACCGTCGGGACTTTCCCCACGCCATGAAAAATGTTATAAAACGAGGGCTATCGCCCTTGAAGGCAACCCGTCAGGGAAGCAAAGGGCTGCCGGTTAGCATACTACGAAAGAAATATAACGCCACCGACACAGGATGAAGAGACAATGTTAGAAGGAGACGAGAACAAAAGCTTTGCGGAACTCTTTGAGGCCCATTCGGAGATGGTCCGAAGGGATTTTGTTCCCGGAGAGACCGTATCGGGCATCGTGGTCAAGGTTACCAAAGACACCGTTTTTGTCGATCTGGGTGGGAAAAGCGAAGGTGTTGTTGAGATCGAGGAGTTTCTCGACAAAGAGGGGAATCTCACCGTAAAGGAGGGAGACCACCTCGACCTTCGGATCGCTTCTCTGGAAGACGGTATCCATTTGACCAAAGGGGTCAAGGTCCAAGGAGCAGAGGCTGTCGACCTTCTCCGCGAGGCACAACAAAATCGCCTCCCTGTGGAAGGAAGGGTTGCGGGTGTGAATAAGGGTGGTTTTGACATTGACCTCTCGGGAATCCGAGCCTTCTGCCCCATCAGCCAGATCGATCTTCGGTTCTGTCAGAACCCACAGGAACATGTGGGACAGCGCTACTCCTTTCGGATCATGGAGATCAAGGATCGAGGGCGAAACGTCGTCGTTTCCAGGCGCGTTCTTCTCGAAGAAGAACGGGAGAAACAATCTCGAGAAACATTGGCCAACCTCAGGGTGGGGATGGAGGTCGAGGGAAGGATCACCAAACTGACCGATTTTGGAGCCTTTGTCGACTTGGGCGGAGTCGAAGGGATGATCCATGTCTCCGAGATCTCCCATGCCAGGATTGGCCGTCCTTCAGAGCTACTCCAGACAGGTCAGACGATCAAGACGAAAGTCCTCAAGATCGAATCGGATAAAGAAGGGCGACCCAGGATCGCCCTTTCGATGAAAGCTCTCGAACCCGATGCATGGGAAAAGGGTCTCGAATTTAGAGAGGGCGAGATCATCCGGGGGAAGGTGTCGAGGGTGGCTGAATATGGGGCTTTCGTGGAGGTGGCACCGGGGGTCGACGGCCTTCTCCATGTCTCGGAGATGAGCTACGAGCGGGTAACCGACCCCAAGACGATCGTCAAGGAGGGCGACGTGGTCGACGTCTACGTCCTCGGTATAGACCATCAAAGCCGTAGGATCTCCCTCTCGCTTCGGGAGGCTGCGGCCAAGAAATGGATGGCGGAACAGCCGGGAGGCGAGAGGCCTCGGCTTGAGGTGGGCCAGGTGCTCACAGGGATCGTTGACAACGCCAAATCGTACGGCGTCTTTGTCAGGCTTCCCCAACTGGGAACAGGCGTACGCGGCCTTCTTCCGTCGGAAGAGGTCCGGGACTCGGAAAAAGGAGATCTGAAGAAGAAGTTCCCTCCAGGAAGAGAGCTCCAGGTGGAAATCGTTGCCGTCGACGAACAAGGTCGCATCCGACTTTCCCAGAAAACGATCAAAGAGAGAGAAGACCGCGAAGATTACGAAAGATTTCTTCAAACCCAGGACCAAGGCGAAAAGCTCGGCACCCTGGGAGACCTTCTGAAGAACGTGAAATTTCCTCCCAAATAGTCCCCTCATCGGGCGCTGCGGAGAGCGCCAAACTCCCAGACGGAATCCTGAAACCGCTTTAAATCGTGGTGTGAGCCTTGAGGGCTTCCTTTGCCCGCACGCTGCAATATGAATCTTCTCAAAATAGAAAGGACAGACATCTCCCTCTCCCGCCTTGGCGGGAGAGGGCTGGGGGGAGGGTGTTTCCTTGGAATTGCCCCCTCACCTCGATCCTCTCCCCAACGGGAGAGGAAGGTTCTTTTTCCCTTTGTTTGTCCAGACGAATATGAGCATACTAATTGATGCTGCTCAACGAGCCCGGTGAGGGCGCCAGAGAGGGCTTGTTGCGGGACCTTAAGGGAGTTACGTACCAAGTTCCGTTACCTCTGCTGGACTTCGGCCTTGGCGGCGTCTGCGATAGCCGCTCACGTGTCTACAAAACCCGCTTAAAAAGGCCTCCAGGGCGTCCTCTCCGTTGCTCTGTTAGGGAACGGGTTTACCATCGGATGGGAGAAATCTTTCCAAGAAAATCGATTGGAGGCCCTACATGCCATGCCTACGTCGAGCGTGTGAAGCGAAGGCCTTGGCTCGGAAGAGATCCGGGTGAATACCGCCCTTGACAGGGTTCGCGAGATGTTCTATAGTGATCTCATATGATGAAACATTGTTGCAGTATGTGAGACAAGAGCATGTCCGCCCTTTCATCCATCAAGAAAGCTCTCACGGTTCTACAGAGCTTCTCCCAGGAAACCCCCGAGCTTGGCGTCACCGAAATCAGCCGCCTCCTGGGAGTCCACAAGAGTTCCATTTCGAGAATCGTGACGACCCTGGCCTCGGAAGGATTCCTGGAAAAAAACGAGGCAACGGGAAAATATCGACTGGGGCTTAAGCTTGCCGAGCTTGGGAACCGTGTCCTTCGTCGTTACGATCTGCGTGATCGAGCAGCTCCCTTCTTAGACGAGTTGGCGCAAAAAACCGGGGAGATCATCCACCTCTCCGTTCTTGACAAGAATGAGATCGTCTATCTCGACAAGAGAGGAGAAGGACAGGCCCTTACGATCGGGACCAAAGTCGGGGGACGAAACCCTGCCCATGCTTCCTCCATGGGTAAAGTTCTCCTGGCAGGCCTCTCTCCCGAGGCCCTTCAAAAGACCTTGTCCCTCGGTCCCCTTGTTCGTTGCACGCCCGCCACCCTAACCAAGGTCTCGGAGCTAAGGAAAGAGCTCGAAAAGGTGAGAAAACAGGGATTTGCCACGGACAACGAAGAGAGCTTCCCGGGCATTCGCTGTGTCGCCGCTCCGATCCGGGACCAATGGGGAAAGGTCGTGGCGGCCATCAGCGTGACCGCCCCCAAACAGCGAATGGGCCAGGACCGAATGAGAGAACTCGCCCAAAGGGTTATGGAAACCGCACGATCCATTTCGAAACACCTGGGCATGCCCGAATGACGAGATGAACAAAAGGATAGGCCCTCATGGCTGAAACGAACCGTATCGGAGCCCTCGATCTCACCGAGCCTCTTCTCCTTTCGGGAAATGAGGCCATTGCAAGGGGTGCCATCGAATCGGGAGTTGCCCTCGTGACGGGATATCCCGGAACCCCGAGCACCTACGTCATCGAAACGCTCCTCAAAGTCCCCGAGCGCCGATTCCGGGTGGAGTGGGCGATCAACGAGAAGGTGGCTTTTGAACTGGCTACAGGCGTCTCGTGGGCCGGCCTTCGAAGCCTGGTGACGATGAAGATGTCAGGCCTCAACGTTGCGGCCGATAGCTTCCTTTCCGTCCAGTACAGCGGGACCCGGGGTGGACTGGTTCTCTACGTGGCCGACGATCCCAATGTTTACTATGGCATGGTCGAACAGGACTCCCGTCTTTACGCCCGCCTTGCTGTGGCTCCTATGCTCATGCCCGCCTCGCCTCAGGAAGCTCTCGATTGGACCCGTCGCGCCTTCGAACTCTCGGAACAGATCGGCAGGCCCGTCATGCTCCGGGGCACAACGACCCTGGCCAACACCTCTGAACAGGTCACGCCGGGAAAGGCGCAAGGAATCGAAAGAGAGCCCTCCTTTGAGTTCAACGTCGAGAAATACTCGAAGGCTGGCCCCCAGGCCTGTGTGAGGCAGCATGAAGATGCCCTCGCGGCTCTGGATCGATTCACAGCCCTCACGAAAGATCTCAACTTTCTCGATCTCAACGGTAGCCGAATCGGCGTGATCGCAACCGGGATCCCCTGGACCTACCTTCAGGAGGTGATGAATCGTTTCTCGGTGCGTCCGGCAACGTTGAAATTAGGGGTTGCTCATCCCCTCCCCGAAGAGACGATCCGTAGATTCCTCTCAGGCCTCGACACCGTGATCGTTCTCGAAGAGCTGGAGCCTCTGGTCGAAGAGGCCGTGAGAGCTCTTTGTTGCGAGACGGGACGTCCCGTCCGGGTGATCGGGAAGAAAGAAGGTCCTCTCCCCATCACGGGCGATTACAACGTCGAGATCGTCTCGGCAGCCCTTCGCGAGGCCTATGGCGACCCAATCCCTCGCCCGGATGTCCTACCCGAAATCTCTCAACAGGGCGAGCCCTTGAAGGTAGGCCGTCTTAACACCTTCTGTGCAGGTTGCCCTCATCGGGCAACCTACTATGGGCTCGATCGAGCCCTTGAAAAACTGGGATACCGAAAAGAAGAGATCATCGTCACAGGAGATATCGGTTGTACCATCCTCGGCATGAACGAACCTTTTCGTTCGTGTTGGACGGAAGTCTCCATGGGATCGAGCATCGCCTTGGCTCAGGGATTCAAATACGCAGGAATCGTCAAACCCGTTATCGCCACGATTGGAGACGGTACGTTCTTTCACGGCGGCATCCCAGCCCTTATCAACGCTTCTCATCACAAGACGGATTTGACGGTGATCATCCTCGACAACCACTGGATTTCGATGACGGGGATGCAACCTCATCCGGGCACCGAAACCCCAACGCCTAGGGAAGACCAGAGGGCAATTGGAATCGAGGAGATCGTCCGGGCCGCTGGGATCGAAGATGTATGCCGTGTCAATCCCTATCAGGTCGGAAAGATGACGGAGACCCTCGCAAGAGCCATCCGTGCGCCGGGGGTATCTGTTGTGATCTCCGATGCGGAATGCGCGATTCAAAGAATGCGGGCAAGAAAGCGAAGCCACCTCTGCGTCTCTTCGGAGAAGTGTGTGGGCCTCGACCGCTGCCGACCCTCTTGTATCGAGCTCTTGGCCTGCCCTGCTCTCGATCGGGACGAAAACGGCAAGGTCTGGATTGATCCCGCTTTGTGTACGGCCTGCGGTCTTTGCCACCACGTCTGTCCCCACGGTGCCATATGAGAAAAGAGGAAATGCTTCGCCCATTTCTACCCAAGCCATTCGTCTCGAGGCAATAAGGAGGCTCATCCATGAAAAACTGCGACATTGTGATTGCGGGCTTGGGAGGCCAGGGCGTGATGACCATCGCTCAGGTCCTCGCCTTGGGCGGCCTCCGACAAGGTTGGCGGGTCAAGATTTTCGAAGGAACGGGGATGACCCAGCGCGGCGGAGGTGTCTTCAGTTTCGTCCGGTTTGGAGAGGCCTTCAGCCCGAAGATTCCCTTGGGACAGGCCGACGTCTTAATCAGTCTCGAGCCTTCCGAGATTCTCAACGTCATCCAGTATTTGAAACCACAAGGCGCGGTCTGGATGGAATCGGAGAGGATCCACGGATACTATTCCAAGCTTTCTCCCCATCTCTATCCCTCGGAAGAGAAACTGAAGGCTCTGATTCGGGTTCGGACGAACCAACGCTTCGTCGTCCCTGCCCGCGAGCTTGCCCGTCAATCGGGTTTCCCTCAGGCAGCAAATATGGTGATGCTCGGAGCTTTCCTGGCCCATAGCGAGCTTCTGCGGGCCGATTCCATCGTCCAGGCCATCGAGGAAGTGAACAAGAAGTTCGCCCCTTCCAATCTCGAAGCCTTCTGGAAGGGCTACGGGTTCATGAAAAAAGAGAAGGCCGCATAATGAGGAATGGCTCCGAAACGTTTCAAGGCTCCAGGGAGGGTGATTCAACCGAAAGGGCTCCAATGGCGGACGACATCTTTCGCTCCTTCTTTGAACCGCAAAGCATCGCTCTCTTCGGCTCCGTGAAACCCGGCAAGATCGGCTACGAAATCCTTGCGAGCATCCGCGAGGGAGGTTTTACGGGGGAGGTCTATCCCATCAATCCTGCCGGAGGAGAGGTCCTTGGTTATCAGGTCTATCCTTCCCTCTGCGCGGTTCAAGGGAAAGTGGATCTTGCCGTAATCTGCCTTCCCCAACGGGCGGTCATCGACGCCGTGACCGAGTGCGGAAGAAAAGGGGTTCATGCCACGGTCATCATCTCTTCTGGGTTTTCCGAAGTGGGGAACCTCCAGGCAGAGAAAGAACTTGTCGAGGTTGCCAAGGCCCTCGGAGTTCGGATCATCGGCCCCAACTGTGCAGGCATCATGAATCCCTGGCATCGCCATTTCCCCAGTATCGAAGTACGAGCCCTCCCGGGCGAAACGGCTTTTGTGACGCAGAGCGGAGCCCTTGGAGGAGCCACCCTGGGCTGGGCGGAAGAGCGAGGCTTCGGATTCAGCAAGTTCATCTCCTATGGAAATCGTTGTGATGTGGACGAAATGGAGCTCCTCTCTTATCTCTCCGAAGATCCCGAGACCCGTGTGATCGTCCTCTATCTCGAAGGTATCGACAAAGGTCGCGACTTTCTGAAAGTGGCTCGCGAAACGAGTCTGAAAAAACCCCTTGTCGTCATCAAGTCGGGCGCAACCCGGGCAGGAAAGCGGGCAACGGCCTCCCATACGGGAACCCTTGCCGGAGTCGATGAAATCTACAATGCAGCCTTTCGCAAAGCTGGAATCATCCGAGTCGAGGGCATCGAAGAGATGTTCGATCTTTGCCAGGCCTTTTCTTGCTGCCCTTTACCGATGGGAAACCGGGTGGCCATCGTGACCAACTCAGGCGGTCCTGGTATTCTCGCGGCAGACAAGGCGGAGAGGCTTGGTCTCGAGGTCACCCCGCCATCGCCCTCTCTCAGGAAAAGCTTAAAAAGCCATGTCTCTCCTCATGCATCCCTTGAAAACCCTTTCGATCTCACCGTCGAATCCGGCTACCGGGAATATCGGATGGCCTTAGAGGGGGCTCTCTCCGAATACGACGCGGCCATCGTGATCAACGTGGCCACCCCTTATCTCGATTCCGTTGCCATTGCCCGGGGGGTGATCGACGCGGCACGGGCCATCCGTAAGCCCGTGGTCACCAACTTCATGGCAGGCCGGATTGTCCGGGAGGCCGTCCAGCTCCTTGAGAAAGAGGGCCTGTTGAATCTGGCTACAGGAGAACGATGCGCCTTTGTCCTCTCGAAGCTTTTCGAACGAAAACGCCTTCTCGAAAGGATCCCCTTTGCCTCGTTTGATTGAGAGCGTGGGTGGTGGGGTCAGGTCTATTTTGTTGGCATCGGATCTTGGGGGCCGGGATGGACCAAACTCAGGACTCGATCTTGGCGATGGATCGAGAAAGGGCGACCCGGGAGAGGGCCGCCCCCTAAGGACGATGTTTCTTCGCCTCTGCCCTATCTCAACTTGGTCTCGGATATAATCCTCTTGAGTTCCTTTCGATACCACAGGACGACAGGGATTGTGGAATACGGCAGACTATAGTAATGCCCCTGGTAAGAGGCCAGACTCAGAGCACCGCCGTAGAACCTGTTGGTTCCGCCCAACTCGGCCATCAAATCGTCGAGAGGCGCCAACACACCCAAGGCTGGAAGGGAAGTGGCGTAGGGAGAGGCCAAGAGGGCCACCTCAGGAACATCGCCTCCTGCCAAGGCTGCCATCAGTTTGGCGTGACGATCCTTGAAAGCGATGTACTCCACCTCTACCTTCACATCCGGGTTCTTCGACTCAAAATCGCTCACCATCCCTTTGATGGTCTCCTGCTGCCAGGGTTCGCTTTGATCCGACCAAAACCGGATCTTCCGAACCTGGGCGCTTGCCTCAAGGGTTGGCCATGTAAAAATAAGAATAGCCATTACCCCCGTCAAAAAAAGAAATCGTTTCCTCTTGTTCCCGCCCTCCTTTTCTCAGAATTTTTTGCCTGCCTCGTTTCGGAAAACCTTAAAAGGTTTCGGCGGCGTTGGCAGAGGCTGATGGTTCTTCGTAGGGCAAAGGCATAGCCTACGGACGTTAAAGGTTGAAGGCTGGAGGCAAAAAATGAAGCTGAACCCCTTGCCACTGCCAACCCTTCACGGCAAGCCGCAAGGGCTTGCCCTACGAAAGGCCCCAAAAAATCTCTGTTCCATTACAGCCCAAGGCAACCGCACAGGGTTGCCCCTACAAAGAACCTACCCCGGATAAATTGATTTTCATGGTTTGAGGGTGCCTCCAAGCGTTTGACATTCTATAAAAAAATCGCAAAGGGCTTTTCAAGTTCTCCGGTTGCCGAAACCCCTCCTTTTTCATTTGAGAATCTCAAGGGGAGCGCTACGAACCTTAAGTCGTTTCCTTCCAACGCTTTGGAAAAGAATCGTTGCTTTCTGGTTTTCGTCCATCCCTTCTACAGCGCTCACCCATCCTTCGCCAAATTTCGGATGTCTCACCCTCATCCCGATGCGAAGAGGGAAAAACCCTTCGGGAGCCCAAGCAATGCCTGCAGGGGCCTGCGGTTCGTCGTGGGCTGAAAAGTCCGCCGTCGGCTCAAAAGGTGAAGAAAGGGGCTGTTCCAACCTCTCGCCGTCCCCTTCTCCTTGAAAACCCCACGCTTCGTCTTCCCCGAAAAAAGCCTCTGAAGGTTTCCTTCGTTCCTCCTCTTCGACGAGCTCCGATGGAATCTCCTCGAGAAAGCGGGAAGGCCGATTTGATCTCGTGGTGCCAAAGGTGTACCTCGTCTCGGTCCGCGAGAGGAAGAGTTTCTCCTTGGCCCGAGTGATCCCCACGTAGAAGAGCCTTCGTTCCTCCTCGAGGTCTTCGATCTCCTCGCCCCTCCGGTAGTGAGGTAAAATCCCCTCTTCCACTCCGATGATGAAGACCATCGGGAACTCCAGCCCCTTTGCGCAATGAAGGGTCATCAGAGAAACCCGGTTTCCCTTATCTTCCCAAAGGTCCACATCCGTCACCAGAGAGGCCCGATCCAGGAAGGCCTCGAGGGAAGCCTCCTCATTCCCTTCTTCAAACTCCGCCATCACGTTGACGAGCTCTTCGATGTTTTCAATCCGTGAGATGGCCTCCTCGGTTCTCTCCTCCCTCAGGCGTTGAAGATAACCCGTCTTCGTCAGAACGGTCTTCGCCAACTCGCTCACCGTAAGAACCCTCGCGTCCTTTCGGAATGTCTCAAGGAGTTCGACAAATTCTTTGAGGCTCTCCCGAAGGAGCGGTGAAACCCATTTTTCTTCAATCGAGAGCCGAAGCCCTTCGTAAAGGCTAACCCCCCTTTCCTTCGAAAGAGCCTCGAGCTTATCGAGGGTCCTCTCGCCGATTCCTCGAGGAGGGATGTTGATGATGCGCCTCAGGCTGAGGGCATCCGAAGGGTTCGCAATCACCTTGAGATAGGCCAGGATATCCTTGATCTCTTTACGTTCGTAAAACTTCATCCCTCCGACGATGGTGTAGGGAATCCGGTTCTTGACAAGTTCGTCCTCGACGGCCCGCGATTGGGCGTTAATCCGATAAAAGACTGCGATATCCCGGTACTTTCTTGAAGGCTCTTCAGAAAACCCTTTTGTAAAAGAGGGCTCGCACTGGGATCGGATCTTCTCGACGACGAATCGGGCCTCGTCCGCCTCGTTCGCAGCACTGTAATAGGTGATTCGTTCTCCATCGGGGTTTTCCGTCCAGAGGTTCTTCTTCTTTCGCTGGCGGTTTTTCGAAACCATCTCGTTCGCCGCAAGAAGGATGGACTTGGTCGAGCGATAATTCTGCTCCAGCGTGATCACCTGGGCATCAGGGAAGTCTTTCCCGAAGTTGAGGATATTCCCGATCTCGGCGCCTCGCCATCGATAGATAGATTGATCGTCGTCTCCCACGACACAGATGTTACGAAACCGCTTACCCAACTGCCGGATCAACTGATATTGGATCGCATTTGTATCCTGAAACTCGTCGACCAGGATGTAGTGAAACTGCTCCTGGTAGGACCTTAAAACCTCGGGAAAGCGCCTGAAAAGGACGAGCACGAAGTTCAAGAGATCGCCGAAGTCGAGGGCGTTGTTTCGGCGGAGGTCTTCCTGGTAGCGCTGGTAGATGAGGCCGACCCTCTTTTGGAAGACATTGAAATCGGCCGGGACGAACTGATCCGGCATCACCCCCTGGTTTTTCAGATGATCGATGGCCGACTGGACGGTCCGAGGAGGGAAGAGCTTGAAATCGAGGTCGAGCTCCTTCATCACGGCTTTGAGATGGCGTTGCTGATCCTGTTCGTCGTAGATGACGAAATTCCTTCCGAAGCCCAGCCGTTCGATATGGTGTCTCAGAATGCGGACACAGGCGGAATGAAAGGTTGAAACCCAGGCCCCTTTGGCTGCCCTTCCCAGGAGCCTTTCCACCCTTTCCCGCATCTCGTCAGCCGCCTTGTTGGTGAAGGTGACGGCGAAGATATTCCACGGCGAAACGCCCCGCTCTTGGATCAGATAGGCGATGCGGTAGGTCAGGACCCGGGTTTTGCCGCTTCCTGCTCCGGCAAAGATAAGAAGAGGACCTTCCGTCTGGAGAACGGCCTTCTGTTGAACGGGATTCAGATCATCAAGAAGAGACATAGATTCCATCCTGACGCAAAGTGCAACAAGTACCCCGCAAAGGCTTCACTCCTTCTCTCGGGTTCATAGGGCCCCTTTGCATATTACATTTTGCAACGATCTTTGAACTTATTCCACTGTCACGCTCTTAGCCAGATTCCTCGGCTGATCGACGTCCGTGCCTTTGAAATCTGCGATATAGTAGGCCAGGAGCTGAAGAGGAAGGGTCAAGAGGATCGGGGTCAGACAGGGATGGGTCTCCGGAATGAAGATCACATCGTCCACCTTTTTCGGAATCGCTCGGTCCGAAGATGAGGCGAGGGCGATCACTCGGCCTTCCCTCGCCTTCACCTCTTCGATATTGGACAAGACCTTTTCGTACACCTCGTTCTGCGTGGCCAAGACGACGACCGGCATCTCCCGGTCGATGAGGGCAATGGGGCCATGTTTCATCTCCCCGGCCGGATAGCCTTCCGCGTGAACGTAGGAGATCTCTTTGAGCTTCAGCGCCCCTTCGAGGGCAATGGGATAGTTGATCCCCCGACCGAGATAGAGAAAATCCCGGGCATCAAGATATTTCCTGGCGATTTGCATCACCTGAGAAGAGGCCTTGAGAACCTCCTCCATGAGATGGGGGATGCGAACCAGTTCGGCGATGAGCGCTTTGCCTTCCTGAGCAGAAAGAGCACCCGTCTCACGGCCGATCCGAAGGGTCAGGAGAAAAAGGGTGACGAGCTGGGTGGAGAAGGCCTTGGTTGAGGCCACACCGATCTCCGGCCCGGCATAGGTGTAGATCACATCGTCTGCCTCTCTCGCGAGGCTTGATTCGACCACGTTGCAGATCGCAACAGAGCGGGCCCCCCTCCGCTTCCCCTCTCTCAGAGCGGCAAGGGTGTCGGCCGTCTCGCCCGACTGAGAGATGGCCACCAGGAGATCCTCCTCTCCGATGACGGGGTTCCGATAGCGAAATTCCGATCCGATATCCGTTTCGACGGGAATTCGGCAGAACCCTTCAATCAAAAACTTCCCGACCAGAGCTGCGTGGTACGACGTGCCGCAAGCTACCAGATAGATCCGGCGGATGGCGCTCAGAAAAGACGAATCCAGCCCTACGTTTTCAAGAACGACATCATCCATGGTCTCGTTCAATCGACCCCGGATCGTATCGATCACGGCGCGGGGCTGCTCAAAAATCTCTTTGAGCATGAAATGTTTATAACCGCTCTTCTCGGCCATCAGAGGGGTCCAGTTCACCCTCTTCGGCTCTTTGGCGATCTCTCGCCCGTTTCCGTCGAAACATCGCACCCCCTCGGGAGAAAGGTGGGCCAATTCCCCATCTTCCATGAAGATAAAATCCCTTGTGTAGGGAAGAACCGGTGGAACATCGGAGGCAATGAAGTACTCTCCCTCGCCCAATCCGATGACGAGGGGGCTTTCCTTGCGAGCCGCAATCATCGAGAGCTCCTCTCCCTCGTAGAGGATTCCCAGGGCATAGGACCCTTTGATCTTATCCAGAGCAATCCTGACGGCATCGAAAAAGGAGTGCCCCTCTTCGATGAACTCGTCGATCAGATGGGCGACAACCTCCGTATCGGTTTCGGAGTGAAACGTATGGCCCTTCCTCTTGAGGATCTCCTTCAGGGAAAGGTGGTTTTCAATGATGCCGTTATGGACCACGGCAACCCGCCCCGCCTTGTGAGGGTGGGCGTTCAGATCCGAGGGCCTTCCATGAGTGGCCCATCGGGTATGCCCGACCCCAACCTTGCCGTTGAAGACTTCGCCCTGGATCAATTCCTCGAGCTTCGTGAGCTTCCCTTCCTTTCGCCGGATCTCGATGCGTCCCTGATGGAAGACGGCAATCCCGGCAGAGTCATATCCTCTGTACTCCAGGCGTTTGAGGCCGTCGAT
>Ga0078972_1007358_pt1 | contig 24582 bp, 25 predicted proteins | sample YelNatPaOPGAMG01_FD_67568 | JGI IMG/M metagenome (GOLD analysis project Ga0078972, IMG submission 67568) | Hot spring thermophilic microbial communities from Obsidian Pool, Yellowstone National Park, USA - OP-RAMG-01 (SPADES assembly) (version 2) | ecosystem: Environmental > Aquatic > Thermal...
CGGTGAAGCATCATTGAAAACAATCGCCACCAACGAGATAAAACCGCAAGAAAAGGATTTAGTTATTAACCTTGATTCCGAAGCGAAGATACCTGTTTCGAACGACTTGGGAGGTGCGCAGCGAAACGATAGTGAAGCGAGCACGCCCACGGAAGTGAGAAACACGGTATCAAGCGACAGAAAAGGACCGCTAGCAAAAATTATCATCAAAGGTTTAGAAGGAAAAACCGCCGTTGTCATCGATGCCGCCGGTAACGCTTCTTTCTCAGGGACATTAACCGCCCAAAATCTTTCGGCACAAAATGCCACCATTTCTGGCACTCTTTCAACCAATACCTTAAACGCCACCGAAGCCTCAGTCTCGGGAAAAATTATTGCCAAAGAGGTCGAAGCAGAAAACATCAACGAAATCCAACGGCTTTTGGCCGAAATCAAAAACCAACCCTTACCTGATTTAAACAACCAAACCAATTTATCAAATACAACTAGTTTCAACCAATTGCAACCAGTTGTAACCAATTTTAACGATCTTACCGTCACCGGTCAATCAAATCTTTACAACGTCTCAGTCTCCGGCTCTTTGCTTATTGGCCAAACATTTGTCGAAAACAACTCCATCACTACTTTAGCCTCAGAACTTAAACTTTCTGCCTTAGAAAAAATCACTCTTTTTGACGGCGCCGTCACCATTGCCAAAGACGGAACCATTACCACCAAAGGTGAAATTATCGCCCAAGGCGGGATAAAAACCTCAACCATTACTCCGCTTGAAGAAAACCTAAGTATCTTAGGTGACTTAAGTATCTTAGGTGACTTAAAACTTCCAAAAGCGACTGACTCCGCCGTAATTGCCGCCCCTGATAATTTTGCCAAAAACGGTATTTTTGCCCCAGCCATTGAAGCCTCAGCCTCAGCCGCCGGTACTGGCATTATCCCAAAAAACTCCCAAGAAGTTATCATCTACTCCTCTTTTGCCAAACCCACCTCTTTAATCTACCTTACTCCCAAAACCCCTCAACCAATCTCTTTATCTATCTTTGACAAAAAAGATGGATATTTTAGAGTCATCCGCAATCAACTTTTAGACCAAGAGATTACTTTTGACTGGTTGATTATAAATTGATAGAATGGAATAACACGGATAAGCACGGATAAATTACACGGATGGACACGGATAAACACAGATTAAAAGTTATTAACACGGATTACACGGATGGCTACATATAAACACGGATTTACACGGATAAAAACGGATAAAAATGGATATAACAATAAGCTCTTGGAGGCAGAGTTATCGTATAAAATAAGAGGGTGTTTTTATAAGGTTTTTAATCAATACGGTCCTGGCCTTAAAGAAATTGTTTATCACAAAGCTTTGGCAGAAGAATTACAAAACCAAGGATTAAATTTTGTTTCCAACCCAAGAATTAACATTTTTTCCCAGGAAACCGGAAAAACTTTAGGTACCTATATCCCTGATTTTATCGTTGAAGATAAAATAATTATTGAAATTAAGGCTTTAAATCGTCTTACTTTTTTAGAAAAAAACCAACTGATGTCTTATCTTCGTGCTTCTTTATACGAAATTGCTTTCTTAGTCAACTTCGGTGCTTCCAAACTAGAAATCAATCGCCTTATCCTTACCAACGACCGCAAACCCTTTATCCGTGTTAATCCGTCTTCAATCCGTGAAAATCCGTGCAAAATCCGTGTCAATCCGTCTTCAATCCGTGTTCATCCGTGTTTCACCTTAATGGAACTTTTAATCATCATCGCCCTGCTTGCCCTTGTAGCCATTGCTGCTTTTGTTCTTTTAAACCCCAAAAAACAACTCGAAAAAGTCTGGGATGGAAAAAGAAAACACGAACTTTCTCAATTGAAAAAAGTGTTAGAAGATTGGTACAACGACAAAAACTGCTATCCAAGACCTGAGGAAATCTGTTATGACTCTCCCACCGCCAACAACACCTGTCATATCTGTGGCAATCATCAAAACTCACCAAAACTTACTCCTTATCTTTCTTCTCTACCCTGTGATCCTCAACATCCCACAAAAGAGTATCTTTACCAAGTTGACAATCAAACTTGTCCCAAATGGTATCGAATTTATGCTGATTTATCGTCAAGTGATTATACCACTAATGATCCGCAAACCGAAGAAGTGGGATGTTTTTTTCAAGGCTGTGGCCCAGGCCCAAACTATGGCTACGACTATGGCCTCTCCAGTCCCAATGTTGATTTAGAAAGAAGTTCTAGCTTTGCTTATTGCGCTATCAGTGGCTGTAATATCTGTGGTACTTATCTCGAGTGTTTAAATATATGGCAAAATCGACCCGATCTTTTCTGTCGTCAAAAAAGAATAATTGCACCAGCAAGTTATTGTGGACAACAAAATTGCCCTTGTCAACCTTAGTTAAAAAATTGTATACTAAAAATCTATGGCAAAACTTTTCAATCGCACTATTTATTACTTTCTCCTAACTATTATCTTTATCTTTCCCTTTTTCTTTTTACCAGCAACGCAAGAGTTTTTTTTAACCAATAAACTTTATCTTTTGGCTTTTTCCGCTTTATTTTTACTTTTAATCTCAACGATCAAGATTGCTGTCACTAAAAAAATCTCTTGGCAAAAAGGGGCATTTGACAATCTTTTGGTTCTTTTTTTACTCTCTTTAGCTATTTCGATTATCATCTCTTCTCCCAACAAAGTCCAAGCCCTGTTAAACCCCAACTTTGGCTTTTTGACCTTTTTTTCTCTAACGGTTTTGTATTTTTATCTATCACGAATTCCCACGGATAAAAAAACGGATTTCCAAAAATCTCCCCATCTCCACCAATCTCCAATCTCAACTAATCTCCACAAATCTCCATTTATCTCTAATTATCTCTACTTGTCTCTATCTCTTTCTTCTTTCCTTCTTTCTCTTTTTACCATCATCTTTTTCTTCCAACCGTTTAAAAACGTTAATCTCCCCCAATCTTTAGCTTTTCTTAAAAGCCCAAGTTTTACGCCCATTGGTAGCCAACTCGATTTAGCTATATTTTTGGGATTCTTTTTAACATACGGATTAACACGGATTTACACGGATAATAAACGGATAAACACTGATAATCCGTGGCCATCCATATTTTCATATCTGTGTTTCTTCGTGATTTTAATCGCTCTATCTCTTTCCCTTTATTCTCTTCTTAAACCAATCTCCACCAATCTCAATCAATCTCCATCAATCTCCAATCTTCTTCCCCCTTTCCGTCTTTCCTGGTATGCCGCCGTTGAGATTTTAAAAAATCCAAAAACGGCTTTTTTTGGCGTTGGCGTGGACAACTTTGCCTCAATTTTCACCCGGGTAAAAGACATTGTCTATAATCAATCACCTCTTTGGCAAGTTTTTTCATTTAACTTCTCACGTTCGGCAATTTTACATCTTTTTACGGAGACAGGAATTTTGGGACTTTTGACTTTTTCTCTTCTTCTTTTCTCTGTCTTAAAACAATTATTTTTAAAAGGGCGATTCATGAATCGCCCCTACGAAGACGATCATTTAATCTCTAACAATCTCAATCAATCTCTATCAATCTCATTTATATATTTGTTAATTTGCTTATTCCTTTTCCCTCCCTCCTTAATCACTTGGTTTTTGTTTTTTGTGGTAATAGGTTTAGAAGGAGCGAAGATGCCTGTTTCGAACGAACTTGATCTCTCTTTCCTATTACCTCTTTATTTGGGTATTGTTCTTTTCTCTTTTATCTTTCTTACCGGCTTTGGCTATCTTTTAGGCCGCTCTTATGCGGCAGAAATCTATTTTAAAAAAGCTTTAGACGGCATTGTCAAAAACGATGCCAAACAAGCCTATGAAAATATGCGCCAAGCAATCATTTTAAATCCTTACATTGAGCGCTTCCGTTTAAACTTTTCTCAACTTAATCTTCTTTTGGCCAACAACATTGCCGCCAAAGCCAGTCAACCTCAAGGAAAAGATCAAAAACCCTCTCAACTTTCTGAACAAGATCGACAAAACATCAGCCAAGCCATCCAAGCAGCTATCGCCGAAGGTAAAGCGGCAATTTCCTTAAATCCTCAAAAAGCCCAAAACTGGGAAAACTTAGCTCAAATCTATCGCAATATTATCAACACCGCCCAAGGCGCTGATGTTTGGACAATTTCTGCCTATCAGCGAGCGATTGTTGCCGACCCCCAAAATCCAGTTTATCGACTCAATTTAGGAGGAGTCTACTATTCTTTAGGCAACTTCGAAGAAGCGTCAAAAATCTTTGAACAAGCAGTGGTTTTAAAACCCGACTGGCCCAATGCCTACTACAACTTAGCCTGGGCTAACTTTCAAAAACAAAAATATCAAGAAGCCGTCTCTGCCATGGAAAATGTGATAAGGCTTTTGGATCCCAAAAAAGACAAAGCTGACTATGACAAAGCCAAAAAAGAACTGGAGGAGTTTAAAAAGAAACTTCCAAAGGAAGAAAAACAAGCAACTGAAGAAGGAAAAACTCAACCAAAATTAACCCTACCAAGCCCGATTCCAACCACCACGCCTCAAATTCAATTACCCAAAGAGGCATCACCAGAAGCCTCTCCTTAAGTTACTTAAGTCACTTAAGTTACTTAAGAAAATTCAACGGATTTAGAAGCTTCCCCCCTTGGCGTATCTCAAAATGAAGATGGGTGCCGGTTGAGCGGCCGGTTGAACCCATCACTCCAATTACCTGGCCTTGAGAAACTGCTTGGCCCGCTTCAACATCATAACGGGATAAATGAGCGTATAAAGTCTGATAACCATTGCCGTGATCGATAACCACATGACAGCCATACCCCCAAGACAGGCAGCCAGCGTAAGAGACCGTCCCCGAGTCAGCGGCCAAAATCGCCGGTGCCGCAGGATTGGCAATATCCAAAGCCATATGGTACCAAACTGGATACTGGGTAATTACCCCGGAGGTTGGCCAAATAAAACTTGATGTTCCTCGAGCACCAGCTTGAATTTGAGCGACAAATCGCGAAATTTCCGGCACTGGTTTTTCTACTACTTTTCCTCCTGGAACAAAAAGATACTGACCAACCGCTAAAGTAAAGTTATCCAAGTCTAAAAAGTCATTCATTGGAAAGTTAACAATGTTTTGAGCCGGCACTCCATATTTTTTGGCAATCGAATAGATACTTTCTCCAGGAGCAACCTTATGAACAACTCCTTCTTCTGGTGGAATCTTTAATCTCTGCCCGGGTTTGATTAAATCACTTTTTAGATTGTTTGACCATTTAATGCTATCAACCGAAATCCCAAATTTTGAAGCAATTGAGGCCAAAGTTTCCCCAGATTTTACTTCATAATCAATAATTTCCGGTTTGGCAGAGGTGGCCGTTAAAACCGAACTTTCGTAAGGGCTATAACTTAAAACTGAAGCCGGGGTTGAGATTTTCTCTTCAAAAGCAAAAGGATTATTCTCAGCAATAATTGGACCGGCAACAACGGCGGTAAAGATTAAAAAAATAAACGAGGTATTTAAAAAGGAACTACTATACTTTCCCCTTTTGACAATAAGCAAAGTGACGATTAAATCTTTTGCCTTCTCAAAATTCTTTCCAAAAAAGATGGCTTTTTCGATTAGATAATGCTTAAAAAAAACAAAAAATTCTCTAATCTCAGCCAATAAACCCATTAACTTATTATATCATAATTTCCCCCCCAATCATTTAAAAAATAAACCAAGGCTTCTAAAAATTAACTAAACATCGTTTCAAAAACTAAGTTCTATTTTTTCTCGATCGGTGCTAAGATAGAATTTAATTTTTATAACGCTCTAAAAACCAAGCTAAAAATTCTATCTTTTCAACGGCCGCATCCAAGTAAGAAAAGATTGAGAGTTTTACCTTTTTGTTGCGGTCGCACCAAATTGGTAAAGTTTGGATAATGTTTAATGTTTAAAGTTTAACGTTGAATGTTTCACTTTTTCCGATTTATCTGATGGGAGCCGAATTTTCTGATTTATCTGATTTTCTGATTAAGCCGATGAAAGCCGAATTCTTCCGATTTATCCGAACTCTTCTGATTTCTATACTTTCACCTAACCATCGCCTCAACTATTTTTTCAATCGCCACTTCAAAAGCCGCTTGCTTTAAAGGAATTTTTTTCTTACTTGCCTTTTCCCAAATGGCTTCAAACGCTTTTTTCATCATCACCTCAAGCTTACTATTCACCTCCTCTTCACTCCAATAATAGCCAGCTTTGTTTTGAACCCATTCAAGATAAGAAACAGTCACACCGCCTGAATTTGCCAAAACATCAGGGACAATAATGACTCCTTTTTTGGTTAGATACTCATAAGCTTCCTCAGTCACTGGGCCATTGGCCATTTCAACAATTATTTTGGCTTTGATATTTTTCATATTTTTTTCATTAATGACATTTTCCAAAGCCGCCGGCACCAAAATATCAACTGGAAGTTCTAAAAGCTCTTCGTTGGTAATGGTTTTTCCACCTTTGGTATCACAAACTCCACCGGCGCAATAACAACCAGCGAGAGTCCCTTTTTCTTTTTTACACTCCATCACCAAAGGAATATCTAAAGCTTCCAATTTATCACCTTTCGGTTTGATGATTCCCCCTTTTGAATCAGAAACCGCCACCACCTTAAATCCTGCTTCTGAGGCAATTTTGGCAAAATAATAACCCACATTACCAAAGCCTTGAACCGCAATGGTTAAAGTTGAAGGAGAAAAATTTTCTCCAATCAACTTCTTAAGTAATGCCTTCAAAACAATCACTCCTCCCCTTCCCGTTGCTTCAGTTCGCCCCAAACTTCCACCCATTGCCACCGGTTTTCCCGTAAATGTTGCTTTGGATTGATAACCTTTGATTTTCTGATACTCATCAATCATCCAAGCCATAATCTGGGGATTGGTATTGACATCTGGCGCTGGGACATCAATATCTTCGCCAATAAAATGGGCAATTTTTTTTACATATTCGCGTGAAAGTCTCTCAAGCTCCGCTGAAGAAAGCTTTTTGGGATCAACCAAAACACCTCCTTTTGCTCCCCCATAAGGCAAGCCAGCAACAGCACATTTTATTGTCATTAAAGTCGCCAAAGCCTGTACTTCCTCACGGGAAGTTTGCGGATGAAACCGAATTCCACCTTTATAAGGTCCCAAAAAGCTATTGTGCTGAATCCGCCAACCCTTAAAAACCTTAATTTGCCCATCATCCATCTTTACCGGAAAACTAAACTCGCAAATCATCTCTGGCTCAATCAATCTTTTAATTATCTCCTCATCAAAACCCAAATTTTTTGCCGTTTTTTTTATTAAAGCTTGAGCTGACTCAAGCATTTTTTTCCCTTGGTTTTCCATAGGTAAGTATCAAGAAACTTTTAATTAAACTATTAATCAGTTTTGAAATTTTCAAGCCATCTCTCAACCTCCAACGCCGCCGAAACCCCCATCCCCGCCGCCGTTGCCGCCTGCCGGTATACATAATCAACACAATCGCCTGCGGCAAAAACTCCGGGAACTGACGTTATCATCTGATAATTAAAATCAAACTTTTCTACGATTTTTTCCAATTTTTCATTTTCAATTGTCATTTTTATTTTTTCATTTTTACTTTTTAATTTTGCCAATTCCATCGCTAACCTTTGGGCTGTTATCACATACCCTTTTTCATCCAACTCCACTTGACCGGCAAAAATTTCAGTATCTGGCTTGTGACCAATAGCAACAAATAACCCATCAACTGCCAAGATTTTAAACTGAGGTAAATTTTTGCCGTAAGTAGATTTAATTTTTATCCCTTCTAAGTGATTCTTTCCCATAACTTCAACCACTTGCGCATTCCAAATTACCTCAATCTTTTTATTGGAAAAAACTCTCTCCTGCATTATCTTTGATGCCCGAAAACTATCTCGACGGTGAATGATGTAAACTTTTTTGGCAAACTTGGTCAAAGTCAAAGCCTCCTCCATCGCCGTATCGCCTCCACCAACAACCGCCACCACTTTATCTTTGAAAAAAAAACCATCGCAAGTAGCACAGGCCGAAACCCCTTTTCCCCGAAGCTCCTGCTCACCTGGTACATTTAACCACAAAGCTTTAGCACCAGTGGCGATGATAACAGCTAAAGATGAGACAAAATTTTTTCGAAAGTCAGTTGTCTGAGCTAGGGAGCGCCGAAGCGAACCCTCGTTTGGCGAGGAGGAGCGAGGCGCGACCGATCCCGACGAAAGTCGGGAAGCGAGTTGATCTTGAGAAAAAATTTTTGTCGATTCTGAAACAAAAACCTCAAACGGCCTTTTTGAAAAATCAACCTTAAACACATTCTCATCAACTATTTTCGCCCCAAATCTTTGCGCTTGTTTTCTCATCTTTTCAATCAACTCTGACCCCAAAATCGAATCGTGACCGGGAAAGTTTTCAACCTCAGATGTCAAAGTCAACTGCCCCCCCGGTGGAGAACCAGCAAAAACCAAAGGCGAAAGTCCGGCTCTTGCCAAATAAATGGCTGCCGAAAGCCCAGCCGGCCCACCGCCAATCACAACCACATTTTCCATAAAATCATCAAACTTTTAACAACTAACTTCTAACTTCTAATACCTAACACCAAACATCTAACATCTAACGTTAAACGTTTAACTTTTTACAAACTAATCGCTCTTTCGACTATCTTTTTCACCTCTTCAGTCTTTTCTTTTGGTATAATACGACAAATATCCGAAACTAAAATTTCCTTTGACAGCCCGTCAATTGCTTTTTTTACCGCATTAATCTGCTGCAAAATCTCCTCACAAGACCGATTGTTTTTTACCATTTTCTCAACTCCCCGAAGTTGACCAACAATCCGATTAATTCGTTGACTGACGTTATTCATAAGTTTTTTGAAAACTATATATACTCTACCCGAGTATAGTATAGATTATAAAAATGAAAGTAAAATTTGTCAAGAGGTTTTTAAAAAATTATTAAAATTAACCTAATTGACAAAAATTGTCATTCTTTACCCTCCGAATCGGAGGGCAAGTTTATTTAGGAATCTATACAATTTTAACCTCTTTTTAAGGTATTATAAACGTGTTATAAACTCATCTTATGTCAAATACAAATCACGATCGTGAGCTTTTTTTGACAAAAGTTAAACTTTTTCACTTTTTTCCAGTTTATCCGATTTATCTGATCTCAATCCTTCGACTTCGCTTCAGGATAAACTGATTCTAACTGATTTTAATTTACCCGCCGTCTTAGGCGGGCTAATTTCAACTATTTTTACACCGCGTCAGACGCGGTTTACACAACTTTTACACAACGTTTACCAAGTCAGACTTGGTTTACACAATTTTTACACGTTATTTATTCGCATAATTCGCGACATTCGTATATTCATTCGTATTATTCGTATTATTGTTTTATTCGCATCATTCGTATTATAATTTCTCTATGAAAAAATATTTCTCCGTTTTTACTCTTACTTTAAAAGAATACTTTGCCTATCGCTTAAATTTTTTGATTTGGCGTCTTCGTGTTTTTATTGGTTTTTTAGTCCCCTTTTTCCTTTGGCTAACTGTCATCAGAAAGGCAAAAAACTTTACCGGATACGAGGAACAATCAATTGTATCTTACTTCTTTTTTTCTCATCTTTTGTCCTACTTTATTTTAGGTACAAGAACCGTTGATATTGCCGGCCAAATCCAAAACGGTGAAATCATAAATCTTCTTTTAAAACCAATCTCTTTTTTTGACTATTATTTTTTTCGTGATTTAGCTGATAAAATCTTAAATTTGTTGCTTTCTTTTTTTGAAGTTTTTCTTTTTTTTAAAATCTTTTCTATCCCTTTTCCACAAGTTAATCTCCAATTTCTCCCCCTCTTCTTTCTTTTTTTAACTTTGGGCATTTTTTTAAGTTTTTATCTTAATCTTTTAATCTCTTTTTTAGGTTTTTGGTCGGCAGAAGTTTGGGCACCAAGATTTATCTTTTTTATTTTAATCTCAACTATTTCTGGTAATTTTTTCCCCCTTGATCTTTTACCCAAAAAACTTTTTTCTTTAATTATTCTTACTCCTTTTCCTTATCTTTTTTTCCTCCCTGTTAAAATGATCTCCTCGCCCCAAACTTTGATTAATAAAATTGATTTTAACTTTCTTTTTTTTATGGGAAGTTTTTGGCTAACAACGTTTTTTTTTCTTGCCCGATTTTTTTGGCAAAAAGGTTTAAAAAGTTTTTCTTTTTGGGGAAGATAAAATATGTTTAAAAAACTTAGACGAAACTTGAAGATTTTTCTTTTATTTAGCTATCAATCGTTAAAAACAACCGGCCAAAGTCGCCAGGCGATATTTCTTTTTACTTTGGGTAAAATCTTGCGCTTTGTTTTTCTTTTTGGGGTGATTTTTCTTGTTTTTTCAAAAACCAAAATTATCGCTGGTTGGTCGCTCAAACAGGTGGTGATTTTGTATCTTACCTTTAATTTTATCGACACCTTTTCTCAACTTTTATATCGTGAAGTCTATCGTTTTCGACCACAGGTTATTTCTGGCAATTTAGATTTGATTTTAGTTAAACCCTATCATCCGTTTTTGCGAGTTTTGGTTGGTGGGGTTGATTTTTTAGATCTTTTGCTTTTGGTTCCCTACTTTTTTCTTCTTCTTTTTTTTATTTTTCAAGAGAGGATTTCTTTTTTTTCATTTTTTTTGTACATGACTTTAGTGGTTAATGGTTTAATTATCGCAACTGCCTTTCATATCTTTGTTTTAGCTTTGGGACTTTTAACCACCGAAGTTGACAACGCGATTATGATTTATCGTGATATCTTAAACTTAGGCCGTTTTCCAATTGAAATCTACCAACAAATAATTAGTTTTATCTTTACTTTCATCATCCCTATTGGGGTGATGATTACCTTTCCGGTTAAAGCTTTGTTTCACTTTTTAAGCTTAAAAAACATAATTTTTTCTTTTTTTATCAGTTTTTTCTTGTTATTATTATCAATTAAGTCTTGGCAGATTGGGCTAAAAAAATATCAGTCAGCTGGAGGATAAAATATGATTTTCGTCAAAAATCTTACCAAAATCTACAAAGTCTATCGAAAAACTGGCAATCTAATCAATGATATCTTTTTGAGAAAATATGAAGATATTTTAGCTTTAGATAACGTTTCTTTTGAAATTAGTAAAAACGAATTGGTTGGCTTTATTGGTCCCAATGGCGCGGGAAAAACCACTACCTTAAAAATTTTATCAGGAATTTTATATCCCACCTCAGGAAAAGTTTCTGTTTTAGGCTTTTCCCCTTTTGAAAAAAAAGAGGCTTTTTTAAAGCAGATTTCTTTTGTCATGGGCCAGCGCAATCAATTAATTTGGGATTTGCCGGCAATTGATACTTTTTTGTTAAACAAAGAAATCTATGAATTAGATGAGGAAACATTCAAAAAAAATCTTCAAAAACTAACCGCGATTTTTTCCGCCGAAAACTTAATTCAAAAACCAGTGAAAATGCTTTCTTTGGGTGAACGAATGAAAATGGAGTTTATTGCCGCTCTTCTTCATCAGCCAAAGATTGTTTTTTTAGATGAACCAACCATTGGTTTGGATATTTTTTCCCAAGAAGCCATCCGAAATTTCATCAAAAACTATCAAAAAGAGTTTCAAGCAACCATTATCTTAACCAGTCATTATCTTGAGGATGTTAAAAGATTGGCCAAACGGTTAATCATCATCAACAAAGGAAAAATTCTATACGATGGCAGTCTTACCGCAATCCTTCAAAAATTTTCTTCAGTAAAGTATGTTAGTTTAATTTTAGAAAAAGAGATAAAAAAAGAGGTGCTTTTTAAGATCGGAAAACCCATTGCTTATCAATTTCCCAAAGTCGTCTTTCGGATTCAAAAAAAAGACCTACCTCAAGTAGTGGCCTATATTAATGATCAAATTCCTTATCTTGATTTAGTCATTGAAGATGAAAAAATTGAGGCAGTTATTAAAAACCTTTTTGAAAATCAGCAATAAATCAAAAAATAATTTATATTGTTATAAGGCCCTTTTTTATTGAAGAACTTTAATTACAAACCAACGATCGTGGGTTTATAATTAAAGTTAAAAATATCCTTGCCAATCTCAAAAAAAATCGGCTAAACTTTATTTATGAGTCAGTCTTCTTTAACCTTTAAACCAAAAACTTTAGCTTTAATTGTTATTCTTCTTTTGATTCTTTTTTTTATTTTAGGCGTTCGCTATGGTCAAAAAGTGGAGAAAGCCAATAAAGTAGTCGACTTTCTTCTTTCAATCACCCCTACTCCAAAACCAACAAAAACCCCAACCCCCACCCCGTTAATTTTTGAAGAGTATAAAAGTAAACGTTGGGGGCTTAGATTTAAATATCCCAAAAACTTTGAAATTAAAGAATCAACCAACTCCTCAGAAATTTTAATCGCCCCAAAAGAAGCCAGTCAGTAAGAAGTTAAAATTATCTAATTAACCTAATTAACCTAATTGTCACTCTTTACCCTGCGAATCGGAGAACGGGTTTGATCAATTAAAAAGAGGTGATCAATCACGTCTTTAAAATGAATTTAAAATCCAAAATGTAAAAAACTCCCTTTACCATCTTAATACGATCGTAATAAGATGGTAAAAGAATCTATATTATTTTTTAACCTTATTAAAGACGCACATCAGTGCGTCTCTACAAAAAATGTTTTTTTAAAAAATCTCTCCTAATCTCAATTAATCTCTACTTATCTCTATTTATCTCTCTTTCATATTCGCATCATTCGCATCATTCGCTTCTTCATTCGTATCATTCGCATTATATTTTTCCCCTTGCATTTAGAATAAAACTTTGTATAAAATAATTCTATGTACCTTGGTCCATTTTATTTTGATACCAAAGAACTTTTTTTAATCTTAGCCTCAATTATTTTAACCCTTTCTTTGTTTTTTGGCTGGAGTCTTTGGTGGTTTGATAAACGAGCTCTTTTAACCATCACCATACTTATGCTTATCACCAAAGGCCTTCTTCCCTCAATCCACAACGAAGCCTTTTTTATTTTAGCCATTGTTACTATTTTTCTTACTTTATACTTACCCATTTTCCAGGTGGTGCTTTTTTACTTTTTATCGTTTTTGTTTTTTAGGTTGTTGAAAGTCATTTAATTTTCAGTTGACAAAACAAGGATTGATTTTGTATACTTAATGTTGATCCTCCAAAAGCGACGCAACTTGAAAACTTTTTCTCGACACAATCAAAAACAAGGGTAATTCCGCCTTTGGCGGAAAATGAGATGACTTCTTTGATGACCGTGGTCATCAAAGGGCATCTCCCCATTTTTTTTAGGAGAAAAAGTTCCAAGAGCCGCTTTCTGGAGGATCATTAAAGTTTTTTTAAAAAAATACTTCTTAAGATTGAAGCTTTTAATTTTCCCTAAAATAAATAATGTCAAATCTATTACATCCGTTATAAATTTTTTATCTTTCTATGAGCAAAAAAACCAAAAATAACCCCGAAGAATCTTTAGAAAAACCTCTAGACGTTTCCTCAATCATTGAAGAATACGAAGAAAAACCCATCACCCCCATTACCGAAACACCCCAAAGCGAAGAAGAAATGTTAAATGAAAAGCTAGCAGAAGACTTAAAAATAAGTTACCCAACCAAAGGCATTTTAGACATCACCCAAGCCGGCTATGGATTTTTACGCCAAGACTATGAAGTCAACCCCCAACGCGATGTTTATGTCTCTGTTTCCCAAATCCGCCGGTTTTGGCTTCGGCGAAGTGATGAGATTGAAGGTTTAGCCCGCCCGCCAAAAGAAGGCGAACGCTTTCATTCCCTTCTTTTGATCAAAAAAATCAACGGCCTTGAGCTAACGGAAGAACAAAGCCGGGGAAGAAGACAGTTTGATCAACTAACCTCAATTCATCCCAATCGCCAAATTAAATTAGAAACGGAAAAAGATATCTTATCAACCCGGATTATCGATCTTTTAGCCCCCATTGGCTTTGGCCAACGAGCGTTAATTGTTTCTCAACCAAAAGCGGGAAAAACCACTCTTTTAAAAGAAATTGCCCAAGCGATTGAAAAAAATTATCCTGAGGTTTACCTGATGGCCGTTTTAATTGGCGAGCGGCCAGAAGAGGTGACGGAAATTAAAAGATTTATCAAAGGTGAGGTGGCCGCCTCCAACTTTGATCAATCACCAAGACAGCAGGTAAAAGTAGCCAATATGGCCTTAGAAAGAGCCAAAAGATTGGTGGAAATGGGTAAAGATGTGGTGATTCTTTTAGACTCAATCACCCGGCTTGCCAGAGCTTTAAATCTTTCAACTCCAGGCACCGGTCGCAGTTTATCTGGTGGTTTTGACCCGCAAGCGTTGTATCCGGCCAAAAAATTTTTAGGGGCAGCCAGAAACTGCGAAGAGGGAGGCAGTCTCACCATCATTGGTACCGCTTTGGTTGGTACCGAATCACGAATGGATGATTTAATTTATGAGGAGTTTAAAGGAACAGGTAATATGGAGCTTCATCTTGAGCGAAAGTTTGCTGAAAAAAGAATTTTCCCAGCCATTGACATTGAAAAAACCGGCACCCGTCATGAAGAGCTTTTGTTGGATGAGGAAACTTTTAAAAAAGTTGCCACTTTAAGACGGATGCTTTCCCTTTTATCCCCTGAAGAAAGATTAACTGCCCTAATTGAAAAACTATCAAAAACTAAAAATAACAAAGAGTTTTTAGAAAGTCTTAAAGGCAGTTAAGGATAAACTGATTTAACAAAAGAAGCTTTTTTAAAGTCTTTATCAAAAGAGATAATTTCTTCAATCCCAAAAGCTTGGCAAAAGCTTAAGTGATAACAATCAACAAAATCAATCTTCAGTTTTGAATAAAGTAAAAGAGCATCAACTAATATTTTTTTTTCTTCAACGATAATTATTGGCAAATTTAAGAAAGAAATTAATATTTTACTAATCTCTTCCTTACTTGCTTGGCCAAACTTTTCTAAAACATAAATCACTTCTGCTAAAACCAAAGGGGTAATCACCAATTTTTCTTTGTTTTTGACCGTTGTTTCAAAAAAATCTTTTGCTTTTTTCGCCTGATTTTTTTCATCATTTAAAAGAAAACGAACAATAACATTGGTATCTAAAAACCGTTTTTTCATAAAAAAATTTTAACGACTAACAAAACCGCTTTTGGCTGCCTCTTTTATCTCTTTTAATGAATATGACTTTTTTCTTTTTGGTACAACTGCCCCATAAAGACGATTAATATCAGAAAAAACTTCGGGTAAAGAAGTATTTTTGCTATAAGGAATCACTTTTGCCACTGGTTTACCCATTTTTTCGATAACAATTTCTTTTTTTTGATAATAAACTAAGTTGAGAATTTCACCTAAATGATTGCGAAATTCAAACGCAGAAAAAACTAAATCAGCCATAAAATTAAATAATTATTATAATTATACAAATTGTATAATATGCTATAATAAAAGTCAAGATGAAAAAATTAACTCTTGCCTATTTTGGTTCACCTAGTTTTTCTGCTTTTTTTTTGGAAAAAATTTTAACTGACACAGATTTAAAAAAAACAATTGAAGTTAAACTGATTGTTACTCAACCCGACAAACCCGTGGGCAGAAAACAGATTCTCACCGAAACCCCAGTAAAAAAAGCGGCAAAAAAATATCAAATATCAAATATCAAATATCAAATAGATATTAGAAATTTGAAATTAGAAATTAGAAATTTTGATCTTTGTCTTGTCTACGCTTTTTCCCACATCATCCCCAAAGACTTACTTTCCGTACCAAAGCTTGGTTTTTGGAATATTCACCCCTCACTTTTGCCCAAATACCGTGGTCCCTCTCCCATCGCCTATCCTTTAATCTTTGGTGAAAAAGAAACTGGAGTAACGATTATAAAAATGGATGAAAAAATCGATCATGGCCCAATTATCGCCCAGGAAAAATTAAAAATTGAGGAAAGTAATCGCCGACCAGATTTGGAAAAAAAATTAACTGATTTGGGATTTTTGATGTTTAAAAAATTAATTTTAAATAATTTCAATGCTTCGACTTCGCTTAGTATAAACCAGTTTCAACTAACGCCACAAGCGGACCAAAACGCCACCTACACTCGCCTTTTAAAAAGGGAAGACGGCTTTATCCCTTTATCTACTCTTAAAAAAGCCTTAAAAAATGAGCCACTAAATTTTGAGGAAATGCCACCGATTTTAAAAGAAATTAACCCTTGGAAATTGGAAAAAAGAAGCTCTTTAGAAATAATTTACAATTATTTTCGAGGTTTATATCCCTGGCCAGGAATCTGGACCCTACTCTGCCAAGGCTCCGCAGGGCAAGCTCAAGAAAAAAGACTAAAAATCATTGATATGGAATATGATGTTAAAAATCACAGATTACAAGTTACCCGCGTTCAGCTTGAGGGCAAAAAAAAGGTTGATTTTGAGACGTTTAATAAGGCATATCAGGTATTTTAATTTTTTTTTACAAAAATTGGCAAACGGGGTTTTCCCTTTCCCTCAACCAAAACCATTTCAGTGGCCAAATATAAACCTAAAGATAAAGCTTGGGCTAAATCTTTTTCCCAACCAAATTCATCAGCCATCTTATCAATCAACCATAAATCTAAATTGAAAGCTTGATGGTCTTGATTTCTGTCAACATCCAAAGTGGTGTTAGAAACTAAATTAACAATTGCAGCCTCCTCCTTATGTTCACCATCTAAAACCTGAAGTGCTGCCCCCAAATTTTCTGCTTTTTCAATTAATTTATTACCTGTTGGTAATTCTTCTAAATTAATTTGTTTCAATCGATTTTTAATTTGCTGCCAAACTTCATCAGAAAAATTTACCCCAACTTGACCAATAATTTCTTTTATCTCACCGAAACGATTTTTAAAAGTTGTTAAGATGTTACCTAAATTATCAGCAAAACCACAGTCTGACTTTCCCTTATGAGCATGAGTTGAAGTATGGACACCTAAAGGATAACCCGCTTTTTTTAAACCTTCAAAAACTTTAGGTAAAACATTTGTTAGATCATCGTTTGGACAATTAATCATCCACTCCAAAACGGCCGGCATCAGGCTTCCCCCAAGCATTTGCGGATAAGCGCCGATTTTTTTACCATCGACTTCTCCCGCTCTTCCATCAACACAAAAAGGGGGTGTTTTTTTCGCGTCAATCTCAACAAAAGGAAATATTTCAATTGCTATCTCTGAAGGACGATGATTTTTTGCCATAATTAAAACTTAAAAAAAACTTATAAAAGTAATCAAAAATTATAGCAAATTTTTTAAACTTAAAAAATAATTTAAAATTTTATAAAAATTAAATTAAAAATAAATAAAAGAAAAAGTCTAAAATTCTATCTTAGCACCGATCGTATTCAATATAGAACTTATTTTTATAACAATCCAAATATAAACAAAAATTCTATCTTGACAACGATCGTATCTAAGATAGAATAATATTATGACTAATAAAAAAGAATACGGAAAAATTATCAAGAAAATAATCGATGTCTTTGCCGATCTTCTAATTGCCACCAAAATCTCCTATCTCCCCAGCCCCTACTATACTTTAGGAAAATTCATCAAAGCCCTTTTAGAAGAAGATAAAAATTTAAACAAAAAGCAAATTAAAAAGGCTCTTTACGATTTAAAAAAAAGACAACTGATTGATATTATTGAAAAAGACGGCCAAGTAAAAATCTATCTTCAAGAAAAAGGTAAACAAAAAGTCATCACCCGCTCAATCAAACTTCTTTTAGATTACAAGAAAAAAGAAAAAAAATGGGACGGCCGATGGTTTATGGTTTTTTTTGATGTGCCGGAGATTGAAAGGAAAAAAAGAGATTATTTAAGGAAATTTCTTCTCCGTTTAGGTTTTTACCCCTATCAAAAAAGCGTCTATATCTTTCCTTTTGAATGTAGAAAAGAAGTTGGATTAATTAAAGAAATTGTTGAAGGAGCTAAATACATGAAATATATTGTTGCTTCTGAAATTGAAGAAGAAGAAAAGGTGAAAAAATACTTTCATTTATAAATAATATTAAAATAATCCAAATTCATTGTTATTTTAATTATTTACCAATTCTATTCTCATATCGCCCGTTTTTAAATAGAAAAAAAATTCCCAATCTAAGGTTAAAATTCTATCTTATCACCGATCGAGAAAAAATAGAATTGGTTGGTATAAAAATAAAAAAAATCAAAAATAGTTCTATCTTAACAACGATCGTGTCTAAGATAGAACTCCGACTTTAAAAATTAATTTAAAAATTATTTATAATACTCCTTCACCTGAAAAAGAACATACCAGGAAAGCAAGGCGCCAATAATCATCCCGACCCAATCGCCACCTAAAAATCCAGAAACGACATTCACCAAAGAGGCATAAAACAAAAAACGCCAGGCTTTTTCTTCTCTTTTAAAAAGACCAGGGACAGCCATTGCCGCTAAAACAATAACGACTGCCAAAGCCACCATCGATAAAACATAATTAAAACTGTAAGACAAAACATATCGTGGTCCTAAAAATGCCGTAAACGGCGAAACTAAAGCGCCAAGTCCTAAAACCGCAAAAACTGCCGGAACACTAACAATAATTCCCAAAATTGTCAAATACGGCGCAAACTGGACAATTAACTCCTTCCAATTTTCTGGAATAGAAAACGGGGCTTTTTTTACCATATAAGTTTCCAAAGTCTCCTCAAGCTGCCCCAAAGCCTGTTTTAAATCCAAATTTTTTTCTGTCATAGGATTTTTAAAAAATTTTTAATTAAAAAAAGTATACTAAAAATTTACCTAAATTAAATCCCTCTCAATCATCTTTCTTATCCAAGAAAAAAATTTTTCCATCACAAAAAGATTATGATAAGTTGCTAAAGTATAAGCCAAAAGTTCACGGTTTTTGAAAAGATGATGAAGATAACTTTTGGTAAAATGCTGGCAAACAAAACAATCACAGTTATTATCTACTTTTGATAAATCATTGCGATAAATCCCTTTTAAAATATCAATTTTTTTGATTTTTATTTTTTCGTTGTCTTTTTTATTTTTTATTTTTTCATTTTTATATATTATTCCCATCCTCGCCAATCTTGTTGGCTCAACACAATCAAACGTATCAATCCCATACCTTACCAAATCCAAAATATCATCAAACTCGCCAACACCCAAAAGATGAACCGGCCGATTCTCTGGTAAAAAAGGCGAAACCCAGGCAACTTGATCCCTCATCTCCTTTTTACTTTCCCCAACTGATACTCCACCAATGGCCACTCCATCGGTATTTTGAGAAACAACAAATTCTGCCGATTTTTTTCTTAGATCCTCAAACACCCCACCTTGAATAACACCGTATAAATATTGATCAGTTTTATAGTTTTGAGTTTTAGTTTTGACCAAGTCTGACTTGGTTTTGACTTTTGACTTTTGACTTTTGACTTTTGTTATACATCGAATTAGCCACCGATGCGTCCTTTCTGTTGCCTTTTTTGTATACTCGTAACTTACTCCATACGAAATACACTCATCAAAAGCCATTATCATATCAGCCCCAATTTTTTTCTGATACTCAATTGACTTTTCTGGAGTAAACTCCAAAACTGTCCCATCAAAAACTGAACGAAACCTCACTCCATCATCAGAAATTTTTATTAAGGCTGGTTTTTGATCAAAAAACGAGGGGGAGAAATTGTTTCGAAAGTGGATGTTTGACGAGCCCTCCAATTTGGAGGGCGAGGAGTTTACAGAAGATAAAAATTTCGACCCTAAGTTTTTACTTTTGGCCAACGAAAAAATCTGAAACCCACCCGAATCACTCATTAAAGGGAGATTTAAACTAGCATACTGATGTATTCCACCCGCCTTTTCAATCACCTCAACCCCAGGATGAGTCACCAAATGATAAGTATTAACAAAAGCCACTTGTGTGCCAATTTCTTTTAAAAGCGATGGTAAAATGCTTTTGACTGTCCCCTTTGTCCCAACGGCCACAAAAGAAGGTGTTTTAATTTTTCCATGAGCGGTTACAATCTCTCCCAATCTTGCCCTTGACCCTCTTTTTTTTGATTGATATAAAACCTTAAAAAATTTTAAATTTTTATTTGTCATTTTTATTTTTTCATTTTTAATTTTTATATAATCAACATCGCATCACCAAATGAATAAAAACGAAAATCATTTTTAATTGCTATATTATACAACTCAACCAAATGTTTTTTTGCCTTTCTATATTGTAAAAACGCCTCAACCAACATCATTAGAGATGACTTGGGTAAATGAAAATTAGTAATCATCGCATCAATCATTTTAAAATGGTACGGAGGAAAAATAAAAAGATTGGTTTTAAATAAGAATTTTTCATTTTTCATTTTCATTTTTATTTTTTCATTTTTATTTTTTAATTTTAAAGATTCCAATGTCCTCACCACCGTCGTCCCAACCGCCACCAATTTTTTACCTTCCTTTTTTTCGGTTAAAATTTTTTGCCAAACTTGTGCGTCTACTTGATAATACTCTTGATGTAATTTTTTTGTTTTTAGATTTTCCTCACTTACTGGCGCAAAAGTGCCCATTCCAACATAGAGATTAACAAAATATCTTTTTATCCCTTTTTGTTCAAGTTTTTTAAACACACGCTTGGTAAAATGAAGAGAGGCCGTTGGAGCGGCTACCGAGGCTAAATTTTCCTTTTCTTTTTTGAAAAAAATTGTTTGATATTTTTCTTTTAACTTTTTATTAGAAAGTGGTGTCTTTTTAAGATAAAGAGGAATAGGCATTACCCCCTCATTTTCCAAAAGGGAAAAAAGTTTTTCTTTGGAAAAATCAAACCTGACTAAAAAAATATTTTTTTCTTGGGAGATAACCTCAACAAAATCTTTTGTTTTAAAAAAAAGCCTATCACCAAGATTGACTTTTCTATCAACGATAATTTTTACTTTATCTTCTTCCTCTATCTCATTAACTAAAAACAAACAAACTACTTTCCCCCCATTCTCTTTTTTCAAAACCACTCTTGCCGGAATCACCTTTGTCTCATTTAAAACCAAAAAAGAGTTTTGTGGCAAATATCTATCTAAATGATAAAATCGATCAAAAAAAACTTGGTCATTTTTTGTATCATAAACAAAAAGCTTGGAAAAATCACGAGGAATGGCTGGTGTTTTGGCTAAATTTTTTTTTGGAAGAAAATAGTCGTATAAAAAATTACTCATTTAAACGATTTTAAACTAAATCGGCCACTATCGTCAAAAATTACCTCAAATAAAGGTAAATCAGAAGCTAACCGATTGAGTGTTTCCAAAAGATGATTTTCCCCCTCTTCTGATAAAACCTCATATAAATACTCTTCATCTAAATTATTAAAAAGTTTAACCGCCTTGTCTTCTATTAATTTTTTTGCTAAAATTCGATGTCTTTCATCAACCAAAGTTTTTTGATAAACAAAAATAGAAACTTCTTTTTGCCCTTCCTCGGTTTCAATAATAAATCGAGGAAATATACCAAAATTACCTTTTATTATTAAAATCGCTCCTTCGTCGTGATTGCCTTCCAAAACCGTTGGTAAAACCCCTTCTTTTTTTAAAAATTTTAACTTTTCTTCCAAAAACTTAATATCTTTTTTTTGTAGATTATACGCAACAAAATCTTTAAGCATTTGACCAAAATGACCGCATCCCAAAGCCAAACCACCATGATGGGAATCGGTGTGATAAGAAAAGTTTTTTATTCCTCCAACCACTTTTATCAAACTTTGAAACACTTTTTCATAATCAATCTCCAAACCAAAATCATTGGCACAGGCAATTATTAAGGCCAACTGCCCCAAATCCCCCCCCGGCAAAGCCAATGGTGGTAAATTGGAATTATTTTTATAACGACCATCGATGCAACGGCTTAAAAATTTATTTTTCTCATCAACTTCATAGCTATTTTCTTTTATTAAAAATTGAATTTGAGAAGGATTAAGTTTAATTTTTGTCATACATAGCAAAATCATTTTAATTAACAACTTATTGACATCCTTTAATCTTTTTTTGTCATCCCGAATTTATTTCGGGATCTCTTGTCATCCTGATTATTTCAGGATCCCAACGGGATGCCGAAACAAGTTCGGCATGACAAGTGCTATTATCGTCACCATAACAAATGTTATTATTGTCATCCTGAACTCGTTTCAGGATCTCTTTCTTTATTTTAATGTGATGTTGAATCAAGTTCAGCATAACTTTAGAATCCCAACGGGATGCTGAAATAAATTCAGCATGACAGGTTATTCTCCTATTGTTCTTTTATTGTCATCCTGTCCTCCGAATCGGAGGATCAGGATCTCCTTTTACCAATCCTCTGATAAATCTTTAAAGGTCGGATTTTTGTTTTTAATCAAATTAATCTTCCAACCTCTATGCCAGTTTTTCAATTGTTTTTCTCTTTTTATTGCTTCATTAATGTTTTGATACTCTTCAAAATAAACTAATTTTTTCAGTTGATATTTTTTTGTAAAACCCTCTATCAGTTCATTCTTATGTTCATATAGTCTACGCTTTAAATCATCAGTTACCCCAATATAAAAAACCGTGTTTCTCTTATTGGTTAAAATGTAAACATAATAATTTTTGTTTGACATTTTTTTAAGATTGAGATGCTGAACCAAGTTCAGCATGACAAATTGTTTCCGTATTGTTCTTCTATTGTCATCCTGATTATTTCAGGATCCCAACGGGATGCCGAAACAAGTTCGGCATGACAAAAAAGATGTCATCCTGAACCTTGTCCTGACGAATATCAGGATCGCTTTCAGGATCCCCTTGAGATTCCGAAACAAGTTCGGAATGACAGATAACACCATTGTCATCCTGAATTTAGTTCAGGATCCTAATGGAATTCCTGATCAAGTTTGAAATAAAAATCAATCCCAATATTTTACTCAGAAAAAACATTAACCTTTAATTTTTGCGCTTTTTCCGCCAGTTTTTTAAATGAAGAAAGACGCTCCAGATAATAGTCGTTATAATCAACAAAAGGTAAAGCCAGTTTAAAAATTGGGTATTTTTTTATCACGGCTTTGGCTATTTCTTGGGCGATTTTTCGGTAGGAGGGATGACCTTGAGGGGAAGATCTAAGCTCACAAAGATGCACCACTTCTCGCAAATTCATCTTCATATAAAACCGATTATAAGCACCGTGTAAAACCAAATATTGGGCCTCAACTGGGTATTTTTCTTTAATCTTTAAATATGCCTCAACGGCAAAATCGGCCGCCTGTCGATAAATTTTGCCAAAACCCAGAAAATCAATCTCTTTGGGGACCGCATAAGAAAACTCATTGGTAAAAAGTTGACGATGTCTTGTTAAAATCCGATGGCGCATTAGATCTTTATAAACCCCAAAATCAGCCATCACCTCAAAAGTAAAATAAACATTCTCTAGCGCCCGACCCACCTTATGATGACGATTTTCTCGTCCAAAAACATAAGCTTTAAAAATCTCTTCTTTTTTCTTAAGACTCATTTTTTTTACTTTTTCATAAATTGTTTGATAATCTAAATTGCTCTTCTCAAAAATAATTGCCGAAAGAACTTTTTCCAACCCATTTTTTTCGTAATCAACAATTTTTACGCTGTCTTTTTTTGCAAAAGACAATTTTGTTTGTTGAGAAATAATTTTTTCCAATACTTTTTTTACCTTTTCTTCTCTTTTTTTTAGATAATTTTGGTATTTTAGTCCTCTTTCATTTGAAGCCCGTTTGATAAAAGCCGGAATTACCTTTCTTAGTTCTTCATTAATTTTTTTGGCTAACTCAACGACTTCCTCCAAAGGATCAACTAAAAGATTGATTAAAAGATACTCAAAAGCTCGCCCATTGCCAAAAATTCCAAGATTGGTTTTTGCCGATAGTGGCAAAAGATAACGAGATATATCACAAGCTTTGGCCCGGATTGAAAATTTATAAGCAATATCATTTTTATCACCTGGATAAATCTCCATTAAAAGCGGCTGAATCTCATGAACGATTTTTGAATAGGTATCAAAAAGTAAATTATTAACTTTTTCATACAAAGAGGCATATTTTGAGAAGGAAATTTTTTTGGGTGTATAAAATTGATAACGGCCATCAACTTTTTTATCAAAATAAACATAGCGGGAAGATTTTTCCAAAGGTGAAAGACCAATTCGATGCTCCTCAATACTTTTGGTGGCCAAAACTGAAATATTTTCCAAAGCCAAATGGGCGCCACCAAGCTCCGCCACCGAATCATCGCCATACCCCACCAAAATTCGCTCGTAAAAATCTTCGGCTTTTTCGGTTATTAGAAGACTGTCTTTTTCTTCTTTAGTTTTTTGAAAGTAATTTTTAAGCTCATCGGAATTTAAAAACTCATCTAAAAACAACCTACGAAGATCTTTGGCCGAGCGACTATAACGAGAAAAAAGCGTTCCTTTGATAACCTCAGGAAGATTGATTAAGCAAAAAACATCATCGTCAACGTTAGTAAAATAATTTTTTAAAACCTTTTTTTCTTCCTCAGAATAGTTCATAAAATTATTGTTTATTATATAATATTTTTTTAT
>Ga0078972_1007359_pt1 | contig 24582 bp, 23 predicted proteins | sample YelNatPaOPGAMG01_FD_67568 | JGI IMG/M metagenome (GOLD analysis project Ga0078972, IMG submission 67568) | Hot spring thermophilic microbial communities from Obsidian Pool, Yellowstone National Park, USA - OP-RAMG-01 (SPADES assembly) (version 2) | ecosystem: Environmental > Aquatic > Thermal...
CCTGAACAGTCATAATTTTTTACAGGGCCGGGGTGGCTCAGTTGGTAGAGCGCCGGACTCATAAGTTATTTTAGAGCTGAGAAATCCGGAGGCCTCGGGTTCAATCCCCGATCCCGGCATACCAAAAATGGTTAAATGCCCTGACGTTGCCAGGGGCTCCAATATAACTTTTATCTACATACCTATGGAGTCATTTCTGGAGTATAATAATGTTTGAATGCAAGTGACCCAATAAATCTATAGGATCATGCTACTGTGACGGCATAGAAGTGCAGTTATATAAAATAATTATTAAAATTCCACTCGGTAATTATTAACGGCAACACGGATAATCATTCGGACACAGTGGATAAGGGAGCTGGTGGAACTGTTCAATGAGCGTCTACAATGGCAGCAAGATCTGCAATATGCCATGGATTCAGCCAGGAGGACATGGAAAATGTAATTAAGGATGTCGGGATTCATTCAAAGTCAGCAAAACTTCTTTCATGACACCTTGTAAACGCAAAATTCCTTAGAATAATAAGTAATAAGAATTATTTGAATAATTATAGAAATTTCTTCTCCCTATGAAAAGTTTATAATTTTATAGAAGTAATATTATTATATATCATGTGGATCAAAGCTTATGAAAAGTTCTGCAATAGCACTTATTGTAGTAGCTGTTGTTATTATAGGGGGATTTGGAGTTGTATTTACAAAGGATCCAGGTCTGTTCTCAATATCTACAAAAAATACCTTGCCATCAACATCACCTGGTATTAATGGTTGTTTCATCGTCCGAGGTAAACAGTTCGATGTCTGGAGGATGGAATGAGGTTATGAACGTAACTGTAGGTGTTAGCAATCTTTCAGCTTTAAACAGTGCCTACGGTGAACTTTCACATTCTTCAGTGTCACCCATACCGGCAAATGTTTCATTCATCAACATAAATTATGCACAGGCTGCATCCTTTGTTTCCAGAAATTACAGCATGCTTGCATTTGGCTATGTTGCCTTTAAATCAATAAACATTGCCAACATGACAAACCAGACAATAACCAAGAATATAAGTAAAGATAATCTCACCAACGTCACAGTGGGAGATATATCCGGTTCTTTTTACATATATGAATTCTCAAGATCCGGTGCAAACTACACATCTGCCATCTACGGACTCTACTCCAATTATCTTGTGGTTGGAATTTATCACGGTGAGAAAAACCGAACAAAACAGGACTTTACAACAATGCTTTCGACCCAGGTTGCCATACTCACAGACTACAAGTTAAATTTTGCTGCAACAGAGCACCTGTTATCAAACCAGAATATAACTTCAGAACTGGGGTCATCATATAACCCGGATTTCAATATGAGCTTCTTTTTGATAAATCCCCAACCGCTTTACAATTCAGCCAGGAATACCAGTACATACAGGTCAGAGGGATCTGACTATTCCTCATACTTGAATATGACATCAAACGGATCGGCAATATCTGGAATGGCGGTGGCTGCATTCTCATCAAATGTATCAGGTGTCAGCAACATATACGCAATAGGTTATGTTCAGTCAGTAAATCAGAGTTTTGCGTCCGAAGCATATATGAATCTTACAACTGAACTTAATACCTCTCTCAGAGATTCAGGAATGGAGATCACAAATATAACATATAACGGCCTCCAGTTCTTTGTGTTCAATATATCATCCACCAATGGGCCAAACATAACATTTGCAGTTGGTCACAAGGGAAATTACCTCATATTTGAAGCCGATTTGGGTTCTGGACAACTGCAAACACAATTAAAGGATCTGATGGAACAGGAGTCAAATCTTATATAAGGAGTGCGATTTTTTAAACACTCTCTTTTTCTATATTGATACTTCCTTTCCAGTATATTTACTGCGTTAGCAATGGTTTTTCAAATTTCATGAAGGTTAAAAGTCGAATCGAACGTTATGTACCAGAAAAATCGCTGAACTTGGTAGTCTGTTATGATAAGATATTTTTATCCGCATAAGAGGTATGTGAAAGAGTTATTACGATGTTACAGACATAGAAGTGGGATAACTAATGTGGATTTGCCAAACTTTGGGTACTTGCATACATACATTATAAACGACTGACAAAAGTCTTAATACCTTTACAAAACTTTCAGTCTAAGAATGAAAATCAGTGAAGGAGATTATTACGATCTAATAACCTATATGGCTGGTCTCTTTGGCATTAAAAAGTTACCCGAAGTTTCCATAGACAAATACAGAATCAAATATGGAAAAGCCTCCATAGTGAAATCAGCAGATACTGGTGAAGTAGAGCATATAAAGCGCTTTCCTGAGAAACATGAGAGAGACAGAATAAAGTCCCTGTCCCTGGAGGTTTCGGGCATTACTCCGGGAAACAAGATGAATGTCGATATAAACTGGGACTTTGTGGAATTCACCCCTGAAACCAACATAAGGGATGCCAGAGAATTTCTTGAGGTTCTGGATAGATCCACTTTCAGATATTTCTAGGTTGGGTTCGCATTCTTGTACCGGCATGAGGATTCTGTGGCCATAAGACCTAAAGCATTTTTTACAGAAGGGTCTGCACTGTTGGGTCGTACCTTTTCAGGCCATAAAGTATATCTCCCGGACGAGGCGCTTGACAGTCACATCCTTATTCTCGGTAAAACCGGCATGGGAAAATCAACTGTCCTGAATTCCCTTTGTGAAGGCATCATTTCCAGAAAGCTTGGCAATGTTATACTCATTGATCCTCATGAAACTCTCTCAAGGCGACTTCTCTCTGTATTCGAAAGTGAAAGGATATATGCAGTTTCACCTTCCACAGAGATTTTGGAAAACGTAAGTAAATCATTGCAGTTCAACGTTCTCAGCAACAATGGGACATCTGAAAGCAGGGAGGTTATTTCTGGATGGATCAGGGACCTGTTCTTTCATGAAGAAGCCTTTTCCGGGGGAACATGGGGGCCCAGACTGGAGGTTGTTTTTCGGGTCCTTCTTACAGGATACATGGATGACGTAGAATCACCCTCTCTTGAAGGATTTCTCCAGATAGTTGCTGACACTGAAAAGATGAAAGGATATCTTAAGAAATCTAAAAATAAAGTAGTATCAGAGTATTTTAGAGATCTTGCAGTGAACCATAAATCATGGACTGAATATATAGGCAGTACGGTTAACAAGCTACTTCCTATTGTTACAAACAGTGCAATACACAACCTGATTTCAGGGGAAAACCAGAATGACTCCCTAAAAACTTTCCTTAAAGATGGATCTGGGTTTGTTCCAATAGTGATGGACAGATCATCCATGTCAGAGGAAACATACAGAATGGTATCCATAATGCTGCTTTCATTCATATTCAACATTATACGATCGGCAGACTATTCAACTTATCCAACCCGACACTATGTGATAATAGATGAGGCACAGTCCCTCCCGGCAGGCATAATCATGCGTCTGTTGAACGAGGGCAGGAAGTATGGTATCAGGCTTATTCTTTCAACTCAGCACCTGAAAGGATTGAGCCTGGAAGTAACCAGATCAGTTATGGCAAATACTGGCACATTCATTTCATTTTCTCTTTCCGGCGATGATGCACAGATTCTATCCGATAACGTATTTCCATTTCCAGTAAACAGAAGAATTTCTGAAATAATGAAGGCACAGGGGAGGCACAGCGCATTGGTATGGAATCTTTCTTCGTATGGCCAGAATGGTCCACTGTCATTCAGGACACAACCGCTTGATGATATTCCAGAGGATATTTCCAGAGAAGTAATACGGAACAGCATACTGAAATACGGTTCTGTTAACATTGAGAAGGCAGTATTCCAGAGATCAGATCTGCATCAGGGGATTCTTGAAAAGTTCAGGGATTTTATCATAAAGAACGATATTAAATGGCAGGATTCAAGGATGCTGTCGGGCCATATTCCAGACGGCATGTTTCTGCACAGAGGAACTGAGTATATAGTTGAGGTTGAAAACAGTGATCTCAGCCATAAATTCAGGCTTCTTCAGAAGATAGCAATCTATTCCGGGAGGAAAATTATTTTTATCTGCAGGGAAGGTGGGAGTCTGGCTGCGCTGGAAATGATCAGAAAGCCAACTTTCGTAGGAGAAAAGAACGGACTGATGCTGGAAATCCCTATCATAAGTAATGAATCTACCCTTCACTTCCGTGATCTGGGGGATTTTCTGAACAATGTGATCATAATTGAATCGGCTCCCAGAGGCTTTAACAGTGTTATACATGGGAAATTAACACACTTCTCTATTGCAAGGCTTTCCAGCAAATTTGGATCGGCAAATTACATACCTCCTGACAGATACTTAAATGTCAGGACCAGGCTTTACGAAATTATGGTTCAGACCGGAATCCCGTTTATTTCAAAGTCATCCCTTGCAAATTACTCTGATTTCAATCCTGAACTTCTATCGGAATTTTTCGAAACACTTGGAAAGGAAACTGTAACCTACCCTGATCTCCTAACTGGTCTTAACAAATAAAGATTAGATATCCATTCCCACATAGGAAATCAGAATTTCATCGACTATGCTGAATCCAACCTTCATGTATGCACGAATTGCCGGGAGGTTATCCTTCCGTACAAAAAGATATACCGACTGCCCATTTTTATGGCAGTATCTTACAGCTGAAGCCATAAGGGCTGTGGCATACCCTTTATTTCTATAGGCCGAAAGTGTCTTAACAGAACCGATAACAGCTATTTCCGGGCTACTGGCCTCAATGACTGCCCCAGATACCATTATTCCATTCGCAAAAAGGCCAAAACATGTCTGATCGGTAAGATTTCTGAAAAACTGGTCATTCTCCTCCCTGGAAAATGTTTTTCTCTCAGTTTTCAGGTAGCCCCACTGTTCTCTATCTTCAGGCCCAAGTATTCTAAAATCATTTTCACAATCATCCATTATCTGTCCCTTGAATAGCATAATATATTCAGGGTATGACCTGACATCTTTGAATCTTTCCTTCAGTTTTTCTGCAGATTCGATGGGAACAAGAATTGCAAATGTACCGTTATCAAGGCTTTCTATAAACCTGCCCACGGTCTTACGGTTTCCAAGTATCCAGATTATACTGGAACCGGGAACTCCCCAGTAATATAGTATGATGCCCAGGATCCTGGAGTCTTCAACAGCTGCAAACATTGTAAATTTGACATTACCAGAAAGCATGTCACCAATAAGATAAACGGATTTCGGCATCTGTTCCATTAGAAAATCAATGACCTTTTCACGATCAAGTGACCTGAAATCTACAATCTCGATTTTTTTCAATTTTCTTCTAACTCAACAGGAACTTAAAACTTAAAAAATTATCTGCACCCTTAAGTGGCGAAATTTTAGAAAGTCTGGAAATTTAAAATATTTCAGTTATTTATTTTGCAATTTTTTTCTTCATTTCCTTTATTTCTTCCTGAAGATTCTTATTAAGAGGATTTTTTCTCGCTTTTTCCTCGAGCTCTTCAAGATTTCTCTCCAGGCTCTTCTTTTTTCTGTCAAGGTCTCTTTTGCCCAATCCCATGATCATTAAAGAGCAATGTGGTATATTGAATTTTGCATAATAATGGCCATTTCCTTTCTCGGGAAAAAGTGAAGAATTTTGAATGGATAATCAGTCAACTATTTCTGCTTTTTCAATCACTATATTTTCAAGAGGGCGATCCTGACTGTTAGTTTTAACCTTGGATATTGCGTCCACAACTTCCATTCCCGATACGACTTTACCGAAGACAGGATGCTTTTTGTCAAGATAGTTGTTGTTCACAAGATTGATAAAGAACTGTGACCCACCTGTATTTGGTCCTGCATTCGCCATGGAAAGTGTTCCTCTGTCATTTCTATTATTTTTTGTAAATTCATCTTTTATGGAATATCCTGGTCCCCCCATCCCTGTTCCAGTGGGATCTCCCCCCTGAATCATGAAGTCCGGGATTACTCTGTGAAAAATAACGCCGTTGTAAAAACCCTTTTCAACCAGTTTCCTGAAATTCCCTGCCGTAACAGGCATCTCTTTTTCGAACAGATCTATGGTTATTTTACCCTTATTGGTTTCAAGCACCGCTTTTGTCATTGCTATCAGCCCCAGATAGAAACTTTCTATGTAAAATTAATCATTATGATGGTGGGTGGTTATGTCCCTGGTGACCTAAGTTGAAAAAAGAGATTATTTGCACCGACGGCTGGCCCCCATAATAGAAGATTAAAATATGATTTAAACAGTTAAAGGTAGTCACCAAATTCAAGTTTAATGGTAAATACTCTTGAATGGCATAAAATTATAATTCACTGTAAAATAGTATAATGGTGATCCAGAAACTGTTATTAAAACATTGATCTTATGATTCTGTGGCTTGCCATTATGCCAATTCCCAGAAGCCAGCGAGTCAGGCCTTAAATTATTTGAGATCATAGAACCATGTCCGTTGATAGCATTTCCATTTGATGACAGTGTGATATTGATGTACACATTATTTCCCGACAGAACAAAGAATCCCAGTATATTAAGATATGATGGATATTTTTCATTAAAACCTTTATGATTTACATTGGGGCCCCTCTGATCCATATAATTTTGACCTAAAATTAATGATATGTGAGTGAAATATGTTCCATTCGTAAGATTCAAGCTAAATGAGGTTGTATTTTCAACCATAACTGTATTGACTATCTGTAAAGTCCAGTTAAAATCATCTGGAATTCCAAAGAAATTAACCTGAACCTGGTAAAGCAATGAAAACCTAACTGGTATGTAAATACTGTGGAAATTTACAAATATTGTTCCATTCTGAGGGGTGATCAAGGCATTTGCATCGGTTCCTATGGAAAATGTGTAAAATCCATTCTGAACATATAGGGTTATGGACTGACCTCCAACACCAGTACCATTTGTCAGATAAACTGGCCCATTTTCAATTGGAGATAAAGGATTAATTATTCCCGCGTACCATGTATCTCTTTCAGGAAGGAAAAAGGGCAAGAATGTCACCTTTTGAACTCCGTAAGTAAGAGGAACGCTGTCATTGCCGGACTGGACAAGTCCATAATCATTGTAAGGCATTGATCCATTTCCCAGGTAGTTGTACCAATAGTTGCCACCCTGGTATGCAGTTCCTATAATGCTTCCGGTGAGTGGAATGCCGTTAACGTAGTTTACTGCATAAGAGGGTTCTGCCGATATGTTCCATGTATCAGTGTAATTTACTGGGTAAAGGATTTCATAATAGCTATCCTGAATGGGATTGTATACATTTGAAGGAGATATTGCTGTATAGAATACATCAAAATAATTGTTGTAAATCAGGTTTCCTGTTGAATATACTAACATGGCGATGGGATCATCACCACTGTTCACCTCATATGAATATGGTGAATCTGCAAACTGTGTGTCCTGAAGGAACCTATTTCCCCAAACTGTGTTGTGAGTGACTGTTGAATTATCGGTATTATAGATCAGTATTGACTGGCCCTGATTTACAAAGGTGTTTCCATCTACAAGAACATTGGACGTATCATACAGATTAAGCTGTGATATGTAAGGCCGATCGCTGTAAAGCCAGCCAGTTATGTCATGGAAGTCTTTTATGGTCAGATTGGAAACATAATAAAGATCGATCTCCAGGCTATTGTAGTCAGGTAAACCGAAGAATGCCGGGATACTGTAACCAAAGTCAGTATAATAAGGTGCAAAGGTGTAGTTGAGATTGGGGAATCCCTCCAGAACAGTATAAACATGAGTTCCTGTGATAAATATACCTGAGAATTCCGGCCAAAGGTAATCATTAAAGTCACTGAATCTTGAGAGTATGTGTTCAGGCTGAACGTAAACAATCTTTCCATCATAACTCACAAACTGGTTGCTGTATCCCGCTATAATATATGGATTGGAAACCGTTCCATTGCCTGTAAAGGACAGATCCTTTATCTGACTGTTATCAAAGGCATACAGAGGTGTATATATACCCGTTGATAGGTTGAAAGGCAGGTTTATGTGGAAGTTGAAAGAAGTCCCACTTGCACCAGAAATATTCATGGATACAGGGTTGTGATAGCTCAGATCAACAAATATGCTGTAGTTTCCAGGAATCAGTTTATAATCAAGATCTCCACTAACAGGAGTGGGAGCCCAGGCCATAGTTGAGGGTCTACCTTCCTGCCTGAAAAAGATAAACGAACTAGTCTGTGCAATACTTCCCCTAACGGTAGTGTATCCCTGGTTCTTTGCGGTGCCAGAAGTGTTCCATAGGGGCTCTATTATTGATGGGCCGGCATCCATGTGAACTATACCAGGAGTTGTGAAATACTCGCTTATCCCCTGAATGGTTTCACCAGTTTCAGAACCTGCATCGTAGGCGTCCGGTACGTATTCAAATGATCCGGTGGTTGAATTCAAGTATTGAAGATCCATGGTTGCATTAAGATCATATACTGTTGTTGTACTACCTCCGCCTGGTCCCCCTATAATGAATTCTGCATCATTGGATTCGTCTATTTCATACCCAGCCACCGGAGCTCTGTAAGAGGATGGCTGGCCGTACGTTGAATTGAAATCCACATAGTCAAACTCGCCTCCACTTTTTTGCAATTTACCAGTTGATGTGTTAGTGGAAATCAGATTGTAATACATCGAGAGATTGTCATTACCATGAGGGGACACTGAGGAGTACATACTTAGGGTAAGATTGAAGGGGAAAGATACATTTGTTAGATACTCTAGATAACCAAAATAATAAGAGCTTGTTATCAGCCCCGCATCTGGGCCATGTTTATAGACGAAATTCTGGGTTGGAAGAGCATAAGGTGAAAAATCATCTATGAAATCTATGAGTACGAGAGTGTGAGTATTGTTGTAATAATATATTACGTTTTGTGTCCAGAATCTGTATTTACTCATTCCAAGAAGTGTAACGTTGTGAAGAATCGCGTTCAATTGCACACTGAAACCATTTGTTCCATATGGGTCAAGGTAAAGCATGCTCATTTTTGATATGTTTATTGTTCCTGATAGGGCAGTGGTGTTAAATATGGCATTCTCATAAGTCCCATTGGTGTTTTTTACACCATAATCTGCTATTCCCATGGGAGCAGGAGTCTGGGTATACCCTGGCCCATATTGCCCTTTAACCATGGACAGTGGAGCACCTACGTTTGGGTCTAGACTGGGCAGAGTCCAGATATTTTGGGGAATATTGTGTGCACTGAAGGAGGATTTCAGTTGGTTAATCATATCTATCCTTCCCTGTTTTGTAAATATGGAATGATTGGATGCATTTGCCTGAAGGCCAGATTCAGGGGATAGAGAAGCTGCATTAACAACAGCATTTCCAGAAGAACCAGAAGAAAAAACGATTCCGGCAGAAGCAAGGGAAAAGCCTGCTATAGCCATAATACACAGAACTAAAATGGTTAATTTCTTTGCCATATAGCTTATACTCACAAAATATATATTAATATTATGGGAACAGAAATGTAAAGATGAATTCAATCGATCTTTCTGACTTCCTTTTCCGCTTCATAATATGCTTTATTTAACACTGTGGTCAGGATGGATACAGTAGCCACACCGATCACAATAATAAATATGCCATAAAAGCCCACCCGGTTTATGAGAAATACTATGCCTATGGCTGCCGCCGGTGGATGTTTTGCATCTATTGCAACCAGTGTTATTGCTATGACGGTTTCAACAACAGCTATTGCATAGAAGAGGCCAATGTAAGGCACAACGAAAGTACACAGGAATCCTATTATCCCTGCAGCAATGTAGCTCTTAACGAATTTGTTCACCTTTGCAGAATCATTTTCTGGCATGAGGTACATTATGAATGCGGATGACCCGAATGACGCAAAGATGAGAAACTTCGCCCCTATTGTTATAATAAGGACATTTTCAGCAAGATTAAGGAGAAATGTTAGAAGGGCAACCGTAAACCCCAGCATAATGGCCGGAATCAGACCTTTTTTGAGTTTTTCCTCTACCCTCTGATCCGTTTGAAAGTCCTCCCCTTCACATATATTGGAAACTGTTCATCTGACGTTATCCATGATCTTTCCTGTACTTTTTCACCTGTGTTAAAATCTATCCATTCCCCTTCAGGAATATACAATTCCCTTGCGTTTCTGTCTTTGTAAACCTGGGGAGCGTATATAACATCCGAACCAACCATATACTGGTCATCAATTTCAAATGTCTCCTTATCATGGAAAAAATGGTAAAACAGCGGCCTTATTATGGGGTGTCCAGTGAGGTGGCTTTCCTCTGCCACAGATGAGAGATAATCCATAAAGCACATCCTCATTTCAATTGCTGATTTTATACGATCTTTATACTTATGAGGAAGATTGAAAAGTTCCTGGTCATTTCCCATTTTCACCTTGTGGTTCCTATAAAGCGGGAAAAAAAGAGCCATCGCGTAATATCTGCAGAGAAGTTCTCCATCTGAATAACCCATAAATCCACCCAGATCACAACCACTGTAAGGCATCCCGGACATCCCAAGGGACATTACCATTGTCATCTGAAGAAGAAGATCATCATATGATGCTTCATTGTCGCCAGTCCACATTGCAGCGTATTTCTGTATGCCGGTATAACCGGAACGTGTGAGAATTAAAGGTTCCCCCAAACTCTCCTTCATTGAATCGTAGGTCGCCATTGCCTGGAAGTAAGAGTAGAAATTATGCACATCCCTGTGTTTCCTTTCACTCCCGTCATCCAGCTTATGTACTGCATCCCCATCTATTGTTTCACTCTCAACAGTTTTTCCCTTGACGGATTTAACAGATGGTTCATTCATATCAAGCCAGATACCTTCAATTCCTATTTTGGAGAATTTTTTCACCTCTTCTCCCCAGATTCTTCTTGTTTCACTGTTCATGAAATCTGGGAAGGCACAGAGACCCGGCCACACATAACCGGTAAATAAACTTTGATCCCCGTCTTCAACGTAATGCCCCATAAATTTCCTGAAAATGTCAAAGTCCTGATCCATCTTTATTCCTGGATCAATAATGGGGATAATTCTTACTCCCTTCTTCAACGATTCCTTTACCAGTTTTTCAGGATCCGGAAACCGTTTGCTGTCCCATGTGAAGATCCTGTATCCCTGCATATAGTCTATATCGAGATATAAGGCTGCGAGAGGAAACTCTCTGAGGTAACTGTCACGGATATGTTCAACAACGTTTTGTGGGTAGTATGACCACCTCGAGACCTGATGCCCAAGAACCCAACCGGGCAACTTGAATGGCCTGCCCGTTAACGCAGAATGCCACTCCATGATCTCGTCAAATGAATCCGCAACTCTCATGAAAAATTCAAAGCCCTCAAATGGAATTCTAATTGTGATGCTGTTGTAATCAGACACCCCGAAATCAAACGAGATTTCTGACCCACAATTAACAATGAACTCCAGAAGATTGGTTGATACAACAATAAAGGACGGAAATGCTGAATATATCTCTTTCAACTTTCTGTTGTAGTTCCACGCATCTTTGCTGTAAACAGAGTGGACTGACCTGTTTCTTTTCATTTTTCCCGGTTTTTCTCCAAGGCCATATATCCTATCTTCCAGATCAAGTGATATTTTAATCTCAGTAACACCCCCTGAATTGCTTATTTCAATATTCCTGGATTTGAAAGCCAGATTGCTTTTTTCTGGTAATATCTGAAATCCTGATGCATCCCTTATAAAGCTCAGAACCGGTACAGAATCAGGATTCCGTATGGCTATGCTTTTCTCCTCTCTCCTTATCTCCAGCACCATGTTTTTGGTAATAGTATTACATTAATTATAATTCGCCGGGAGATCCACTGTAATCATTTCATCCATACCAGAAAAAAATGGTTATTAAGCGTTTTGACTAAAAAACCTGGCCCTTAAAAAAAGAATGACAAAGCAGGGAATGAATGCATTCTTTTCGATTTCATTGTGACCTGCCTTTTAATGGAAAAATTAGGCAAAGAAATATTTTAGATTACGCTCAGGACAAGGCTTTCTATTGATTTGCTGTCTGATTCTTCCGGATTTGTGAGAACCCCCGTAGACTGGGATGCCAGTTCCACCATATCCGGAACCTTATTCTTGTAATCATTATCGCTTATTGGTATCTCACCGATTTTAAGAGGTTGTCCAATTGCCTTGAAATAGTTTTTCAATGTGATATCAAGGCTCTTTGATCTGTATTTCTCAGGGAAAAGGTCGTTAAGGCGATCATATTTAACACCGGCTTTATTGTAATTATACCTTACAACTTCCGGAAGATATAGCCCAACAGTTTTTCCATGGGGGATGTTGAAACATGCTCCCAAAGCATGTCCAAGAGCATGGGCAAGCCCTATCTGGGAATTTGAGAAAGAGAGTCCAGCCATGGAAGCGCCAATGTGGACGCTTTCCCTTGCAGCCACATCATGGGGATCAGAAAGAACCCTGGAAAGATTCGGTGTAATAAGTGAAAGAGCTTTCTCGGCAAGTATATCTGAGTAATGGTTGTTCCACTGGCTGACGTATGATTCAACAGCATGTGTAATTGCATCGACCGCAGTATTCACAGTCTGTTCTCTGGGAAGATCCAGGACCAGATCGGGATCAAGTATTGCATAATCTGGGAGAATTTCAGGAGATGCAACCTCGTTTTTTCTTTTTTCTCTGTCATCGGAGAAAACTGCAGCCCATGAGCATTCGGATCCTGTACCGCTTGTAGTTGGTATGGCCACAAGCTTTGACCTTGACCCGAAACCAAAATTATCCATGGGCGTAATATCATATGCAGAAAGTCCAGGCTTCTCATAAAGTGCGAATATTATCTTTGCCGCATCCATGGATGATCCCCCTCCAAGCCCGATAATAACCTCCGGATTAAACCTGTAAATTGAATCCATGTCACTTGTCATTTCCGACAGAAGAGGTTCAGATCCTATCTTTGCGAAAACCATGGTTTCAGAATCCGGTGGAATAGCTTTCTTGACCTTTTCAAGTATTTTAGTTCCAGCCAGATACCTGTCTGTGACAATCAGGAAACGTTTGCTCTCAACCATGGAGAGAAAGGACAGAGAATCTTCACCAAATACAATCCTTGGCGACCTGAAAAACCACATATGTTACCTTAGAACTCCGTTTCCACAGTAGAAGCCGTGTTAACCATCTCTTTTGCAGCGCTGGTAAACCTCATTATCTTCATTTTGGAACCGTCCAGCTTGAACTTGCCTGTGAGTATTCCCTGAATTGGATCAATCTGCCCATCCATGAGCTTCTTCCAGTTGCCAAACTTGCCCTTATAACTGAACTCAGATTTTGGAACCTCCTCCCCGCTGTGAATGTATCTGGCTGATCTGCATTTACCATGGTAAAGGTCCAGGTATATGTGGTCATCCTGAGGATGGGTTTCATCCTTCTCCACCACAAACACAATATCGCCCTCCCAGTTTTTGCCTGCATCAGCATATTTCTGGTTCGAGTTGAGTTTCTCACAGTACAGTTTAACCCATTCATCACTGGGAAATTTTGCCATAAATGTACTAAGGAATGCCATTAGATAAATTTTAGCCTTAGCTAAACAATACAACTCATATTGAAATCAGATAAACCCACTCTCAATGAGCCTGAAAGCCTTTCTCCTCCATAAGCCTGTTCTGGTAATGGAAATCAGGGCAAATATTACCATGGCTGCAGAAAAAATCCCCCCAAAGTATGGAACAATTACTGAAACAGCAGCAAGTGGAAGAAACAGCAATGAGGGAAGTACGTTAAAGAACTGCCTTGAGTTGAACTGCTGGGTCACAAATTCTGGATCACGAATCTGAAATACTCCAACCGAGAAACCTATGTAAATATAAACCACAAGAAGGCATGGTATTGGTACCAGCTCAAGAAGAGCCAGCCCCATATAGGGAAGTCCGTAAAATAGTGAGATGAATATCAGGCCGGCAGAAATAGGTGCGGTGAAACTTAGGGCCTGCAGAATCTTTCCGGTCATGAAGTATTTCATGTAGATGCCTGGATCCATTGAAGTGAACGATAGCCATGCCCTTTCCAGGGCCAGGGCACTCTGGCTGAATAACAGCGGTATGAACATTACTGAATATACGGAGATGAATATGGAAAGAAGCAGATCAGTGGATCCGCTGGTGCTCATTTTAACCAGTATTAAGTTTAGAACTATGGATATAGCAATGCCCGCGATTATTACCCTGGATATTTTCGTAGTTCCGCTCCTGTTCCTTGAAATAAATGAGGTTCTGGAATAAATCGGTACCCGGGAGAAGTTGAAGGCTATGGTGTTGAAAGCAACTGACCTGTTTCTGAATGTGGTTTCCCTGGGAATTTTAACTATGATATTTCCTTCTCTGTCTCTTTTCTCCCTCACTGAACCAATTACCCTTGTCTTTTCTATCTGGCTGGTGGCAAGAGTCCTGAATGCAAAGTAAGTAAATCCTGCTGAAAGGATAACGACAAAAATTATGCCGTAGGTGAAATGATCAAAAAGATAGGCCATGGGAGAGTAGTAAAATCCAAAGATGGGACTGATCAGCCATAGGGTTGCAGCAGCACTCACGGCTATTCTGACCCTTATTGAGAAATTGTAAAGTGCCAAACCTATGGACGTTACAAAGAATGTCATCAGCACGCTGAGAATGAGGCCTGCCAGCTCATCTATTCTTCCGGTCTGAGTAAAGGGAAGAGTGTAAAGCACCGGTATAAGGGATGATAGGCCATAGAAAACGTACTTGGACGTGAACAGGCTGAGTATGAGATCCTTCCTGGGCATGGCTGAAACAAACAGAAAATGAACATCTGATTTTAGGAGTGGAACTGTGCTGTTCACCCCTGCAAGCAGTGTAAAGAACGAAAATATTGCCAGTACAACATAGCGGTAATAGACAATCTCCGTTGGCTTAATTACCAGTCCTGTGAAAATATTATACGCAAGAAGGAGGACAAGTATAACAATAAAGAATTTTGAATATCTTGTAATAAGTATAAGTTTAAGGGTCTTAAGCAACATCTGTCATCAGCCTTGCAACAACTTCCTCAATTCTCTCCCCGTTTCTGGCCATGTTTCTGAGATCGTCCATTGTACCATTCCATGTTACCCTTCCATGCCCTATAATTATTACATTCCTGGACAGTTTCTCTGCGATTTCCATAATATGGGTTGATACAAGATATGTCGCTTTAAGTTCGTCCAGCATCTTTATTACAGAAGCCTGTGTGGGAATATCCAGATAGTTCAGAGGCTCATCGAGCAATATAACCTTGGGATGGTGAACTATGGCAAGGGCAACTGAGAGCTTCTGCCTGTTTCCCCTGGAAAGCTGGGACACCTTGGTGAATCTGTATGGGGTGAGGTCCAGTTTCTGTATGAGTTCGGATGCCCTTGATTTTGGATCTTCAACACCCCTTATGGCCCCTATGTACTCAAGATTCTCCTTGAGTGTAAGATTTATGTACGGGTAGGCATCCTCTGGAAGATAGCCTATAATCCGTTTTGCATCGTTGGTAACAGGATCGAATCCGCCCACAGTAACCTTTCCGCTATCCGGTTTAAGAAGGCCCACTAATATTTTCAGGGTGGTTGATTTTCCTGCGCCATTTGGGCCTATAAGAGAATATCTGGCCCCACATGGTATCTCCATGTCTATGCCGTTTAAAGCCGGTATTGCATCATATTTTTTGGTAATACCTTTCATTTCAATGCAGATACCGTTTTCATCATGATCGTACATCAGGAAACCCCTTTATGGTCAACTGTATATTTAAATACAGAATAAAGCTTTGTAAAGCCTCCCAGATGCTTCATGAAAATTGATAGATGTTTCATAAAATTTGAATGAACCAATTACTCCAATTATTCTTGATTAAAAAGTTGATCTAAAGAAACCGGTTAATAATTGACTACCTGTAAGCCACCATGGATGCGTATCCAACCACAGTTTCAGTGTCTCCATTAACTGAAGCAGATGTTGCGTGATGCAGTATCCTGATCTTGCCGTTCTTTATTTTTGTATATTCCATCAGAGCTGCTATGGATCCTGAAGCACAGATGGAAATCCCCTCCTTCTCTATTGCCTGGTAAAAACCTCTTGTGTCAAGGTCAACTATACGTGACATGATTTCAAAGTCCTTGGACTCAACTGATCTTTCATTCTCGTAATGTGCCATATCGGAACTTGATATAATGATGAAATTTTCGTCAACCTCTGAGAGGCATCTGGCCAGCCTGCCAGCATTTACCGGACTCTGATCTCCCATTATTATTGGCACAAATGAGAATGAATTCCTGAAGAGGAACTGAAGATATGGGAGTTCTATCTCTATTGAGTACTCCTCATCATTTGATTCCTCATCATCAATGATCCAGTTGCATCCGGACATGATCATTCGTGCCAGATCTGTGCTTATGCCGGATAAACCAAGTGGAGTCATCCAGTCTCCACTGGTGGTAATAAAAGTTCCATCCCTGTAAGATGAGTGGTTTGTGCCAATAATGACATATTTTCTTATTTTGCTTTCTTCAAGCTGCCTGAACGAGTGCATTGCCGAAAATCCGGAATATATCATTCCTGCATGCGGTGCAATGATTCCAAGAATTTCCCCATGAATGTCAGATTCAGGTACACGTTTATAAAGAGAATCCAGCATCTTTCTCAGTTCATATGGATCGGCTGGATAAAATTTTCCTGAAACTGCAGGGAATCTCATTACCTTACAGTATACGGCGTATCACATATTAAACATTATCCTGGGGATTGCAGGAATTCTCATTGGAAGTTTGCTGATTCTTATACAAAAAAATTTCAACTTTTTTAGTAGTGTGGGATTTTACTGCCTTCTGTTGGGGTTTGTTTTCCGCATCAGCCTTGCAAGGCCCCCAAATGACAGTACAAACACTATAAGTGCGCCTATTACAAGTAAAACCCAGTATACATTATTTTTAGGGATTACAAGCAGAAGATAGTATATGCCTGCGCTAATGGCTGCTACTATTCCCATATATGCCAGTATAAATATGGCGAGATGTGTATTTGAATTCACTAAACTCTTCCCCTTGACAGCCTATCAAACCAACCCTTATTAATATCAGTGCATGTTTTCATCACTGATGGGTTTTCCATGTGGGCATACCTTTGGCATCCCCATTCCGGTCATGATGTCCATTACAGTTTTTTTCTCCATCATGAAATCAAAACTGCTTACCTCCTCACATGCCCTATCTTCGTCAATACCCATTCTGACAAAGAGAGTTTCGAACAGGCGATGGGATGTAAGGAGTCCGTGGTATTCCTCTGTCCCCTCAGATGTGAGCATTATCATGCCATCCTTTCTTGCCACAAAATTATACTTTTCCAGCTTCCTCAGAAGTTCTATGGCAGAGGGTGGTTTGATGTTCATTACCCTGGACAGATCCACAAGCCTCATTGGAAACTCTGCAGTGTTGTCTCCAATAGCAATAATGCAATCTCTTTCCCTTTTCGTAAGTAGAATATCCATTAATATTAGTATGCAACTAACATATTAAACTTTATACAATTTATGTAATAGTTCGGGATGTGGTCCAATAAATGTCATATCTAAGGATAATAAAGTATCCGGGATCAAAAACCACTCTCCTGCCAGACATAGATAAAGTATTCAAAAAATCCAGAACTAGGACCCTTATTGATGTATTCGGAGGTTCCGGGACAGTTTCCCTCAACCTAAGGGCGAAGGGAGTTGTATACAACGATATAAATCCCGAATTATGCAACCTTTTCCTGGCAATAAAGGAAGACCCGGAGTATATGATCAGCCGACTGGCCGATCTACTTTCAAATGCCAGGTATGATCCTGCAGTTGGGAAAAGTTTGGATAGGAAAAGAAATTCAGGAAGGGAGAAGAATGTTGCCCTCAAACAGTTTATCGATTCTATTCTGATAAATGATGAGAAACATATGCAGGATCTTAACAAAACTGATATTCCGGATCTTGGACATGCTTTCAGTACTCTCTGCAGATTCAGTGCCAGTTTCGGTGGAATGGGAAAGACCTATGGGACTGAAACCGAAAAGGCCATATTTTCATATATGAGGAAAACACTCCATGATTTCAGGCAGATGAGCATATCCATTTCAGGGTGGGCTATTGAAAATCTTGATTTCAGGGATCTTGTTAAAAAACATGATTCACCAACTGCATTCTTCTATTTTGATCCACCTTACCCGGGCAAGGACTGGTACGATAACGACTTCGGTTTGAATGACTATGAAGATATGGCAGAATTATTTGAATCCCTGAGGGGAAAGTATCTAATGAATCTGGACTGGAAACACAAAAATCTTGAGAGTGTTTTTGGAAAACCTGCGTTTGTAAAGAAATATTATAATATGAACGGTGGTCAGAATTCAAAAAATCCTGTAAGATTCAAATCGTTCTATACAAACGTAATTCTTCAGAATACTCAGGTGGAATGAGAATGGTTTAAGGTCCTTAACTCTGCAATCCGGGAAGTGTTAACAACAGATATGCCAGAATAAACCAATTACAAACGTTTAATTTTCAAATAGCATTGCACATGGAATTGCAAAAGAAGCGATCACTTGGTTTTCTTGTAACTCTAAATTCCGTTCACTTTGGGACGAATTATCTCTGGCTGGCATATGAAAGCCTCATTCTTCCAATGCAGATAGGGAGAATCGAGCCCTCTTCTCTTTCTGAACTTTATCTTGGCCTTATTGCATTTTTCGGCGTTTCAACAGGTGTTATAATCTCTCTGCTTTCAGGAATTTTCAGCGACAATTACTCAATATTTTTTGGGAAGAGATCTCCATATATACTCATAGGATCAGCGATCACTGTCATCTCCCTCTACTCAGGTTTACTCTCTTTGGGGTCAATATACCTCATCTTCATAGTTTTTGCAACAATACAGATCGGAACAAACATCTCATCCGGGTCCTATCAGCCTCTTCTTCCAGACCTGATAGTAGAGGAACAGCGTGGGAAGGCTGCAGGAATAAACGGCTTCGCAACTCTTATTGGAAATGCTGCTGGAATAGCGATAACAGGTTACCTGGAGTCACTGGAAATGTACAGGTATTCTCTCATAGCTATGATGATCGTGATCCTTGCCTCATCACTGATAACAACGATGACTATCAGAAACAATGAAACTCCGGTCAGGCCTAAGAAATTTGGTTTCGTAAAAGCTGCAAAGGAAATCTTCAGGCCAAAGAGAGGTTATGAAACTTTTTTCATTCTGGTTGCCGGCAGCTTCATGTTCTTTCTTGGCATAACAGGCTTAAGCTTTTTCGAATATTATTATTTCCAGAATGTACTCAACATATCCAATCCTGCATCCCAGGTGGCAGTAGCGGGAGTGGCAGTTCTTCTATTCTCCGCCCTTGGCTCCGTTCTGTTCGGTTCGCTCTCCGATAAGTATGGAAGAAAGCTTTTTCTTATGGCTGCTCCAATTATTTCCGGAGTGGCAACTGCTCTGATACCGGGTCTGCACAGTTTTACGCTGTTTGTAGTGGTGGGTGCCTTCATAGGCCTGGGGTTTGGAATATTCTTCAGCATTTCAAAAGCTATGGCCAGCGATCTTGCACCTGAAAACCATGAGGGAAAATACATGGCTTATTACAATATCTCCGTAAGTGAGTCATCGGCCATAGCTTCTCTGTTGTACGGTGTTGTACTTGCGTCATTCGCATCGTCACGTTTTGGGTTCACTGTTGTTTTCGAAATGTCAGCCCTGTTTTATCTGTTTGCCTTTTTAATTCTTTTCGTTTTCGTCAAAAGAATGTCCCCTAAAAGAATAATTAAACATGAAAAGAGGGATGGTATTCATTGAGTGGGGACAGCAGAAAAACCATGGGATTCATGATTGGGTACAATCTGATCTATCTTGGTGTCAATTACCTCTGGATTTCATATGAGACCATGATTCTTCCCACCCAGGTATCATCGCTTGTTCCACTTGCCAGGACTTCTCTTGTTCTTGGTATCACTGCTTCCATAGGAAATGCTGCAGGAATTCTTGGGAACCTTTCTTCAGGATTTATGGTTGACAGAATAATAAAAAGATCAGGAAGAAGATACATTCTGATCGGAGTTGGGATTGCTGGGGTGCTTTTAGCACTGATCTTTGAAATGCTGGCACTTTCTTCATTGATCCTGATTATTGCAGGTTATGTCCTCATTCAGGCTTTTTCAAATATAGCAATGGGTGCTGTTCAACCCATTGTGGCTGAGATGCATAACGAGGCCGATAGAGGAACTTCTGCTGGTTTCAATGGACTGTTCAGCCTGATGGGATCGGCCATGGGATTCGGAATCACATCCTTATTTCTGAATTCTGGCTTTTACGGCCATGCCATTTTTTCTCTTATGATCGGAATAGCGGTTACCGGGACTGGATCAGCCCTAATAATAGAAAGAAACGATATGGCAGGCAGAAGTGCGGCGAAATATGTTCCGGATCATGAAACCATAATTAGGCCTCAGGACATGAAGGTTTTTTCTTTCTTCTCCCTTGGATCTTTTTTTGTATTCTCAGGTATAACCGGACTGACATATTTTGAGCTTTTCTTCTTCAAGATAGTTTTGAAATCTCCAAACCCGGACCTCCTGGTTGGAATAGTTGGAATAACGGTCCTGGCTATTTCAGCCATGTCGTCAGTGGTTGTTGCTCATTTTTCAAACAAAATTGGGAGATGGAAAATACTCCAAATAGCCGCCATAACCGCTTCAATCCCGACCTTCATAATACCTTTATTCCACAACTTTTATGTATTTCTTGTTCTCGGTTCAATAATAGGATCAGCATATGGTTCCTTCTACAGCGTCTCCTTTGCCCTGGCTGGTGAACTGGCACTTCACCGCAATTCAGGGCGTTCCATTGCATTTTTCTACCTTTCCATATCAGTGGCATCAGCTTTATCGCCCTTTATATACGGAATCATTATCTTCATTTTCCGCAATACAGTGAACAGCGGATATTCCGAGCTATTCCTGTGCTCGGGAATACTTTATTTAATAGGCGCTGCAGTACTTAACCTCACAGGTAGAAGAATGAAACGGGAAGATGCTGATGGTTCTGCTTAGTCCCGGCATTGAATACAAAACACAATTTTCAGACATGCTTCAGTGATTCAACTTTCCTGAATCTTACAATAAACAGGAAACAGCTGATAAATCCAGTAATTGTGGTGAATAACCAGAGTTCATATGGATTTGGAAAAAATGTGAATGCAGCTCCCCCGATTGTTGGTCCAATTGCCCTCCCTATTGAAAGAAATGCGTTGTAGATCCCCATGTTTTTTCCTATGTTTTCAGGTTTTGAGACTGCTGATACCATTGAATATCCAACCGGAAAGGCAAAATCTTCCCCAACTGTGAGAACTATGGTGGAAATTATCATTCCAAAAAGGTTGGTATCGAAAGCGTACGAAAAGAAACCAAAGGAGTAAATGAATGAACCCAGTGCAAAGGAGACATAGTTACCGATTCTCCTCGTTATTTTGTATATGAATCCCTGTGATACTGTCACAAATATCCCATTTGTCAGGTACACGAAACCGAGATCGTACACTTTCAGGGACCTTATGATTGTTGCATAATTGGTTAGTGTAACGGTCTCCTGTGCCTGTACTATGAATAGAAGGAGGGCTATCATTGAGAGTTCTATGAGCCATGAGTTGCTGGTGCTCAGTGCAGGACGGGATCTTCTGCCATCATCCTTTACATTATGCAGAAATAGGCTTATTCCCAGCGATATAATTCCCATTAAAAGCCCGAAGACGAATAGAAAGTGGTACCCTGAATATGATTCTATAAAACCTCCAATGGCAGGGCCAAACCCCCAGCCTATATTGTTGCCGACCCTGAGTATTGAAAACCCCTTGAGCTGCACATCAGAGGATTTGGATAACAGGGCATTTGATGCAGGGGATTGAACAGCATTGGCTATCATGAACATTATGAATGCTGCAGGATAGAGAAGTGCCGAAAGCGCAACCCCCGGAACAAAGCTGATTACGGCATATATGACAACAGCCATTGAATAAGAAAAAATCATGGTCTCTTTATGCCCAACCCTGTCCGAAATTGCACCGCCATAAATGTTCACGAAGGCTGCCAGAAATCCCCCTGCTGTAAATATAATTCCGTCGTAGAAAAGTGATATTTTCAGAACTTCATGAATGTACAGTGAACTGTAGATCCAGATGGACGAATAACCCAGCCCTCTTACGGTAGAGGCACTTGTAATGAGGGAAACGTTCCTGGAAACCATTGGCGGACTGATCATACTATAGCATATATCCTATTTCCTCTGTTTCATTACAGAATGCAATTTTTGTACTCATATAGCTTTATGGAAAGCTTATCAGGGAACAATGTAAAAGCCATTTTCCAGATGTTGGTATTGCTTATGTCCGGTTTATACCGGTGCTCATTCCCATACCATTAAATCTAATAGATCTTAACGCACATGGTGCTAATTTAGCCGGTTTGCAACTATTTATGTTGAATGATTGCTAGAATGAATTATGAGAAACATTCACTTTCGAGAATTCCTCGGCCACTGTACTGCTCAACGACATCTGACCGCTTTTCGTGCATATTGTAACGAAGCTATACACGAATGTAAATTCTCAGGTCAGCCTTTCGTTCTTACATATTTAATGGCACCTTCTTTATGAACATATCCCTTTGGATCGGGTCGGAATCTCCCTTCTTCGTCCTTAAATTCCTTAAGAGACACCTTTCGTGCTGCTGGAATAATAGCCATTGATAATGTTACAATGAATTTCCATATTATTATGTAAAATAATTTTGCAAGGCATTTTGTATTGTAAATATTGGCGACAAAACTACTACCTGGAATTAGAAAACTTGGAGAGATGTTTTATGACTACTTAATTATGCTCTCCAAGATTTGAAGCTATACTGTTAGTTTCTTCTTTTCCAACGTATCTCTAAGGTAATGAACGACTTTATCAACAGGAGTATATAAATCTGCCGAAATATTGGTTGGAAGCTTTCTTTTAGCTTCTATATCAACATTGCATCCTTTGGCAGATGGTGTGACGGTGAGGTTCAATATTTCACCCAAGGACCAATCACTTATAGAAGTTTTAAGGATTATAATCCCATTGGTTTGATCCAGACTGGATACCTCGAATTTGAGCATTGAGAATTTACGGAAAGCCTCAAAGACATCTTTAGTACTACAATCTAATTCTATATTTCTCTTCTTGCCTCCATATTGTTTTTTTGCATTGTGTAAGAAAATGATCTGCCGAATTATGATATATAGAACGAACACCGCGCCGAATGAGGCTGCCGTGAAACTTAATACTGCCATAGTTTTGTAAATTAGCGATTGTTGGATGATTGAATTAGTTAGTTTAAAATACTCATATGTGGACGTCAAAATGGATAAAACAATACTCATTAAAAGTGGTATTTTCAATTCCTTTAGGCCTATTTTCAATCGTCTTATTAGCCAGAACAAGATGAACACAAATAGAATGAGAAGAGCTACATTGAGAGTGTAAGTGAACAAATCAGCATAAAATATTATATTTGACATAATAGTTTTTTACCTCCTACGAAACAATTAGATAGGTTTCTATTTCCCAACCTGATTGTGCAGGCAGCCATTAAAGTGACACCCAATAGCTTTATTTTTCCATTCATATGAACAATTACATTATAATTATATATATTATGTAGTATACCTGAATACGTCATTAGTTGGCATGCATTAATTCTATCGTTATTTTTAAAGGGGTGTTTCCTCAGAAATTTTGAGAAATAACAATGTGTCATCAACTGCATCGGAAAATCAACCACCTGTAAAGACATGGGATTTAAAGACAATTTAACTAAAAGGCCATAAGAGAACATGTAACGGTACGAAATATTATCGGAAGAATCAGGGAGGAAAGAGGTTCTCAGAATCACAATTTAGGCTGCCACTTCTTTCGGCTAGGCAATTTTTGATGGGAGTTACCTATGGATTCACTGACCGTTTGAAAACCTAGAAATATTTTATATCTTTCAAAGACTTCGTAAAATGATGAGAACTAAGACATGCGATCTTTGCGGAACCGAATTTACATGCGGAGGCCTTTTCGGATGCTGGTGTGATCAAGTCAAAATCGACAGCAAACAGAGGGAAATACTCTCTTTGATAGCCTCGGACTGCGTATGCCCGGAATGCCTCACAAAGAAAATTTAGAGATATTGAAAAATTGATTTACTTCAACTGGCCAAGAAATATCTGCGTCTCATATTCCATTGTAGCGTACCCGTTCTTCTCAAATTTCCTGAAAAGTTTCTTCAAGCTTTCAACTGCATCTCCATATTCTGGATCTTGAGGTTGGAGAGCATATGATGTGGAGAAGTACCTGCCCAGAATGCCATCAAGATTCAGTTTCTGGTAGTTTGGGGTTTCGAACTTTTTAAAACCATTGTGGAAGAATGTGATAAATGTATCTGATTCTATTCTTGAGTTTCCTGTACCCTGGTAATTGTGGCTGTATTTTGAGCATATGTAATCATATTCCTTGCTCAGACTATTCTCC
>Ga0078972_1007360_pt1 | contig 24578 bp, 20 predicted proteins | sample YelNatPaOPGAMG01_FD_67568 | JGI IMG/M metagenome (GOLD analysis project Ga0078972, IMG submission 67568) | Hot spring thermophilic microbial communities from Obsidian Pool, Yellowstone National Park, USA - OP-RAMG-01 (SPADES assembly) (version 2) | ecosystem: Environmental > Aquatic > Thermal...
GGCTGTAGCCCTCCCGCTGGTTCTTGCGCATCAGCCGCGCGTCCGGATCCGTCAGGTTGATCTGCTCCTCAGGCGCCGGCAGGTGCAGATGGTGTCATGATCCGGATGGGTGTTGCCGGTCAGGTAGCGCACCGCAATGTCTCGATAGGTGGCCCGCTCGATGGAGCGGGAGCTGAAAGTGCCGTTGGCATAGCGGTCAATCAGCAACGCCAACATCATGTGGGGGTGGATATTGTTCATCCCCACAACCCTTGGAGTTGACCGCGAAGGCTGACAACGGCAGCCGCTCCACAGCGTGGATGACGAAGTGGAGCAGATCATCCTGGGCCACCCAGTCGCGCAGGTCTGGGGGCAGCAGCAAGGAAGTGTTGCGGTCGATGGTTTTGAAGCGCTGTGCCATCTTGCCTGACGGACCATCCTGGCCTCGCGGTTGTTCAATTCACACCCATCTTCCCTCCAAAAAAGTCCGACAGGCTCTAGCAGCCAGCGACAATTGCAGAGGTCGAACTCGCAGGAATCTTGGCGCACCACTTTGAGTCCGCGGAACAAGCTGGGTTCCGTGCAGGCCGAGCGCTGCTGGTTGGGTGCATAGGCCACGGGTTGAGCGTGGTTGGCGAGGGTGGCGCTCCAAGCGCGCAGGCGCACCCCGAGGACAACTGCACCTTACCGCGCCTATGCGGAGCCGGATCGGTTCCCTAGTTCAGCCGCAGGCGGGTGCTCGCTGGCTGCACAAGTAGCTGGTGAGATGCCAGGGCCAGCTTGGATCGGTTGGCGACAACGATAGACAAAGGCCGGTGGTAGATTGCGCCAGATGATCGGGCTGATCTCGACCTGGGCAAACCGTTGTCTGAGCCGATGGCGAAAGTGCCGGGCTGTGGGTAGCCCACTGGCGTGGACGTAAGCAAACGCGGTAAAAACGCCATCAGCAGCCAGGCAACCGAAGACCGCATTGGCGATCCGGTCTTGGAGCTTGGGAAGCATGTTGGCCCAAGGCAGTCCGCTGATGATGCAGTCGGCCTTGGTTTTGCCGTGCAGGGCCAGGTAATAGGCAATCGCTTCAGCCGAATCGTTGTAAACCACCAGTTCAGGAAAACGCCGACGCAAGTTGCGCACATGCTCCGGCGCCAATTCCAAAGCAAAGAAAGTCGTGCTGCGCCCGATGCGTCGCAGGATCAACTCGGTAAAGGCGCCAGTGCCAGGCCCCAACTCGACCACAGTGTCGGCGTGTTGCAGGTCGCACCCGCCCAAGACTGCCTCGGCCAACCAGCATGAACTGGGAGCCACGGCGCCTATCCGGACCGGGCGACGCAAAAAGGTGCATAGAAACCAGAGCCGTTCGGCTAGGCTCGGCTCCACCGCCCGCGCCTTGGCAACGGCCTGGCGCCTGGGCCCGGTGCCGAAGCTCCGCAGCGGGTTAAGCCTCTTGAACGACTCGCTCACCGCATTGTGCCTTTGCTCCTGTGGCAATGTGGGCATTCAGCAAAGCATCCTATGGGCCAACTGCGCTACAGCCGTAGTCACTGCGAACCGCAGCTTGCCGAAAAGCCCGGCTGAGCGCAAGCGATTGCCCACGCGTGATCTGCTGAGCCCTTTCCTACTGTCGCACTCCTACAGGCACGCACCGAAGATATGCTGCTGCGCATCACCCAATCCACGGTTGCGCCGGACCCAGCAGTGTGCGAGGTTGCTGTCGTTGACTTCCGTGAAGCCTGTGGGGCCAATCCGGTGCCAGCGACTGCCGACCCGCCGGGCGGGCGGGTTCGCCCGCTTCGAGGTCGGGACGTCGCTGCCGGCCGGAACGTCCATGGATCACTGCTGGAGCAGACAAGCGGCGCAGGGGCTGTGGCTGACCGCGCCGCGCTCAAGCCGGGCCCAAGGGCACTTGGCCAAGAGGCGCAAGCCTTGGCCGGGCTTGGAAGCCAGCCCGTCAAACGCAAAATCAATCCATGAAACCGATGAATCTGGAGGGCCTTCGGGCCGGGCGGACGCTGGCGTTGGGTCTGCTCCTGCTGTTGAACTGTCTTGGCGTTGCTGATCGCGCTTGGGGCTACGCGGAGCTGCTGGTGTTCAAACCTGAGGGCGCTCCTCGCGCGACCAACGAGCAGGCGTTTTTCGACGCAGGCACCTGGGGCACCCGGCTGGTGCCCGGGGTTTCCTTCAGCAAGGCCGCGGCCAACTCGTCCAACGGCGGTCTTCTGGTCTTTGCCAGTGCGTGGGTGGGCGGTGCCAGCAGTGTTGCCTGGCAGGAGGTGCGGTTTGAGGCGCCCCAGCCGGTGCATGTTTATGCCACGGTGAAGATGACCTACACGGGCAGCCCGTTCACCTACGGCTACGCGTCCTGGGCCGGCACATCCTGGCGGTGGGCAGTGCATGTGCATGGCGAGGAAGCACGCTGGCACGACCACGACCTGGACGCCGCTTTGACGCTGGAGACCGTGGGCGGCAAGGTCATAGACCTCGCGCTGCTGGCTGCCGGCGGCTTTGAATTTCCCGCCGCGGTGGAAGTGCTGATTGACGTGATTGACAACGCCTGGACCATGCACCAGTTGAGCCAGGACATGGCCAACCTCCTTGCCAACAACAGAGCCACGCGCCTTGAGGAAACCGTTCACTTCACCGTCCCGGCAGGCACGCACGTTTTCCGAGTGGGTCTGCGGGCCAATGCAGCCGCGCTTGCAACCGGGGCCGGCGTGGCGATGTTGCGCGGCCAGGTCGAGGAAATTCGGCTCGGCCTGAACACGGAGGAAGGCCAGTTGCCGGACCTGGTCGTCAGCGGCATGGTCGTGGAGAACGAGGACGAGCTGCGGACTTACAGTCCTGTGACAATGCACGTCGAGCGGGCCAACGTGGGCAACGCCGACGCCCAGCCCGAGACGTTTGAATTGGTGGCACTGCCGCCCGACAGCGGCCCGCCCATCTTCATCCGGCGGCGCGCTGCCTCCGGTTTCATCGGTTACAAGGCCATCCCCGCCTACACGACCTTGTCCGAGCAGGTTCGCTGGAGCGGTTTCACCCGGAAAGGCCGATACCAACTGTTGGCGACCGTGGACCCGCTGGATGAACAGGGCAGCGGTCTGGTGGCCGAGCTGAACGAAAACAACAACCAGTTCCAAAAAACCATTCGGGTCCGCGGCTGCCCACCCGACGCGCCGCTGGAACCCAACCTCAACTCGGCCATCGAACTGCAGCGGAACCGGCCGTTTACGCTCTGGACTTCGGCTAGCGACCGGGATGGCGACCGTCTGTATTACCGGTTTGAAGTGCAGGCTGAAGACGGCGGCGACTGGCTGGCCCTGACCAACCGGACCGTCGCTTTCACCAACGGCTGGTGCGCCACCAACCACGTGACCATCACGCCGGTGCTTGAAGACCCGGACTTGCTCCCTGTGGCCGTTTCGGGCGCCGATCCCCACACTTACGTGACGTTGCCGGGCAGCAACGCCGTTTACCGGATTCGCGCCCGGGCAGCCGATGAAGATGGCATCTCGGCGCCTTCCAAAGAAGTATCCCTCAGCTTCACCTTCAACACACTCCCCAACAGGCCATCGCTCACCGGCGACACCACAGGCGACACCCAACAAGCCGTCATCCTCACCGCTCAAAGCACGGATCCGGAGGGCGACCCGATTGCCTTTCGGTTCAACTGGGGCGACAGCCTGACGCCCACCTGGACAGAATGGATCTGGTGCGACCCGGGCACCAACAGCGTGACCGCCACCCATCTTTACGCAAGCCCGGGCAAATACTGCGTTGTCGTCGAAGCCACCGACCTGTATTCGACCCGCTACGATTCGCCTCCGCGCGCCACCGCCTCGAGCCGGGTGGTTGACATTTCGGATTACTGGGCGCCGACCAATTCACTGGTGGTGTTGACGCTGGACAAGGATCGGGTAGCGCCCTTGCCGGGCGTTGCTTTCACCATCACGGGCGCGACCAACATCGCCACCAACACCGGCCCGCGCGGGGTCTGGCAGTCCCAGGCCCTGCCGGGCACCTACACCGTCACGTTCACCGACGTGGCTGGGTGGGAACGGCCCCAGCCGCAAACCCGCACACTGCCTTACCAGGGCAGCATCGAGTTCCGCGGCGAATACACGCATCTGGCCGGCGCCATCCAGGTCTGTTGCAACATCCCGGCTCAGGGCACAATCTCTGGCCGCGGCACCGCGCAGGGCAACGACCACAGCTTCAGCGGTTTGTCGTGGAGCGCGGCCGGCGCGTGGATCGGCCCGCATGTGATCGAATACGCGCCGGTGGACCCTTCGGTCTATGGCCTGCCCGTGCCGCCGCAGGAGACCAACACCCTCACTCTGCTCAACAGCCCGATCACGTTTTATGGCCGCTACATCAAACGGCCACTGGCCAGACTGGCCTTTGCCTATCCGACCAACTCGTATCTGCCGCCGGGCGCGTTTGTGCTGGCGAACGAGGACACGCTCGAGTTCGACGCCAGCGCCTCGGTCAGTCCCGACCAACCCACCGGCGGCGGGCTGTTCCCGCCGCTGACGCTCTCGGTGGTTCGCTACCGATTCGAGTTCGATGACGGTGAGGCTTACGAGGAAAGCGAGCATGACGGGGCTGGAGACGGCATCGTGGACGGCAAGGTCCGCCACACCTTCACGCGAGCGGGCCGGCGCATGGGGGCTGTGACGGTTTTTGACTCTCTCGGTTGCGCCAGTCTCAAGACCAATGTTGAAGTGTGGGTGAAAACACGGCCGGAAGCGCACCTGACCATCGAGCCGTCGCCCGCCATCGCCGGTGAAACGGTCACCTTCACCGCCAGCGGCACGGACGCCGACCCGGGCGACACCATCATTGCCTGGGAATGGCGTTCGCGCGACGGGACGTTGCTTTCCACCAACCAGACCTTCGCCACCAGCAACCTGGCCATCGGCTTGAACGAAATTCGCCTCCGCGTGCAGGGCAGCGATCTGGTGTGGTCGGAGCCCGCCCGGGAATTGCTCGAAGTGCTGCCGCCCGCAGACTGGCCGGCGCTCAAGCGCAATCCAGCGCGGCTGGCAAACCAGCCGGCCTATCCTGACCGCACCTACGGTCAGTTGCCTTACGGGCTGGCGCCCGGCTGGCCGTTCCTGGCGGACAGCCCGATTGAAGGCTCGCCCGTGGCGGCCAATCTGGATGGCGACTGGATCAACGGGTTGGAGGTGGTGTTCGTTTCCCGGCTCGGCACGCTTTACGTCACGGACAATGCCGGCGTGCCGCGCTGGTCCCGCGCGGTGGGCGCGAGCAGTTCCACCCCGGCCATTGGCGACCTGGACGGCGACGGCCAGCCCGACATTGTGGTGGGTTCGCAGACCGGGATTTGGGCGTTTGACCGCCTTGGCAACAACCTGTTCACTTACACCGCCGGGGCGGTCTTCGAATACGCCATGCCGATCATCGCGGACGTGGATTCCCGCGCGCCCGGCAATGAAGTGGCGGTCACGGCAGACGATGGCAGCGTGCATTTGATCTACCGCGACGGCACGGCAGGCACCAACCAATGGCCGTTCAGCTACGGCGCATCGCCGCCGGCCAATCCGCGGTTCAGCTCCGCGCCGGCGGTGGCGAAGCTGGACACAAACACTCTCGGTCGCGAGCTGGTGGTCGGCGGCTTGGACGGGAACCTGTATGTGTTGAACGCCAGCGGATCCAACATCGCGACCTATCCGGTGCCAGGGCGGCCGGCGATTCAGACCACGCCCGCGATTGCCGATGTCTGCCCGCAGGTGCCGGGGCTGGAGATGGTCTTCGGCGCGGACAACGGCGTGTGCCACTGTGTCAACCTCAACGGCGGCGTGTTCACGCCGGTCTGGCAATTCGCCGTCACGCCACCGGCCAGCATCCGGTCCTCGCCGGCCATCGGCATGGTGGGCGAAGGCGCGGGCTTGCAGGTGGTGTTCGGCTGCGACAACGGCACGGTCTATGTCCTCAAAGGCACCAACGGCGCCGTGGCCGGCAGCTTCAACTGCGGCACGGGCGTCGCCGTCAGGTCCACCCCGGTGATCGCAGACATTGACACGGTGAGTTTCGATCCGTCGAGCCAACCCGAAGTGCTCGCAGGCGCGCTCAACGGCACGGTTTATGCCCTGAACTTCGGCACGGGCGGCCGGGCGGTCTGGACCAACCGGCTTTCGGCCATGCCCATCTTTTCGTCGCCGGCGGCGGCGGACCTGGACCACGATCCTGACCTTGAGATTCTTGTGGGCGCCAGTGACAACGGTCTCTACGTGCTCAAGGCCACGCCCAACCCGGCGCTGGCCCCGGTGGTGGATTTCGCCGCCGTGCCGCAGTCGGGTGGCCGGCCCTTGACCGTGGCCTTCACCAACCTCACCAGCAACACCGCGCGACCGTTGACGTGGTGGCGTTGGGATTTCGGCGACGGCTGCACCGTCACCGACCAGGACCCGGTCCACACTTACCAAACGCCGGGCACCTTCACCGTCAGCCTGACTGCGCGCAACGCTCACGGCAGCCGGTGCGTCACCAAGACCAACTACATCACCGTGGCCTCGGTGCCGTTGGCCGGGTTTGCGGCCAGCCCGCAGGCCGGCGCGGTGCCGTTGGCGGTCCAGTTCACCGACCAGTCGCGGTTCGGCCCGGAGGCGTGGTGGTGGGATTTTGGGGATGGCGGCGCCAACCGGCAGCCCCAGCCTCAGCACACCTATACCCAGCCGGGCACCTACAGCGTCAGCCTCCTGGTGTCCAATGCGCATGGCACCTGCACCCTCACCCAGGCAAACCTCATCACCGCGCTGGCGGTTTGCCCGGTCGCCAACTTTGCCCGGGACCGCGCCTATGGCTGCGCGCCGCTGACGGTCAACTTTACCGACCTGTCCGCCCATGCGCCCACTTCATGGCATTGGGACTTTGGCGACGGCGCCAGCAGCGCCCAACAGCACCCGGCTCACACGTATCAAACACCGGGCCGATACCTGGTCAGCCTCACCGTTTCCAACACCGCGGGCCTGGACACATGCGTCAGCCCGCAATACCTGACCGTGCTGGCGCCCTCAGGGCCAACGGCCCTGCCCGTCCTGGACCTTGGCGTTGACGAGGGCGCCGGCTTCACGGCCCACGACGCCACCACCAACCTCAACCACGGCACCCTGGCGGGTGCGACCTGGACGGCTGCCGGCCATGCCGGCTCGGCGCTTTATTTCCGTGGTGGCGGCCAGTGGTACGACGGGGATGCGGTGATCGTGCCCCACGCGCCCGGCCTGGTGCTCACCAATCCGTTCAGGGTGGAAGCCTGGATCAAGGCCGGCGGCACGGACCACTACCTGGCCGTCGCCGACAAATACGAATACGTCAGCGGCAGTGGTGGACGCGGCTTTACGCTTTACCTCACCGGCGGACGGTTGCGCTTCAGCCTCTACTCCGGCACGCTGGGCGAACAATCCGCCTGGGGCACCAACGAACTCCGCGACGACACCTGGCATCACGTGGCCGGCAGTTGGGACGGCCGCGTGCTGTGCGCCAGGGTGGACGGCCTGGCCCAGGGCGAGGTGCCCTGGCCGCATCCGCCCGCGCTCACCACGGCCGGCCTTGGGATTGGCAAACGCCTCAGCGGTTGGGGCGGTTACATGCCGTTCCAGGGCAGCATGGACGAAGTGCGCGTAGCCAATCTCCTGCCCGCCGAGCCGCTGACCTTGTCGATTGCTCGCGTGGGCGGGCAAATCGTCATTTCCTGGCAGAACTGCGGCATTCTGCAATGGGCGTCGGAACCGACCGGAGAGTGGAGCGATGTGCCTGACGCCCCAACCCGCATCTGGTCACCGCGACCGGCACCCAGGCTTTTTACCGCCTGCGCGCGCCCTGAGCGGTTGCGCCGGGGCACCGCGAACAAGCTTTCTGGAGCACACAACCGCTGATCCGCTTCTGAGCAGGCCTCCGCTCTGGGGATCGAGGGTCCACATGGCAGCCGAAAGGCCCCGAGACGAACAGCTTGCGCCGGGGACCTCGAGACCGTCCGACTAATCGGCTGCGCCAGCACGAAGCCCGACGGATTCCGCGTCGCAGCATGCGGGTCTCAGTTTGCCGCAAACCATGGGCTAGGTCCCGGCGGCGAAAGCTGTCCAAGCCGGTTGGGCCAGGCACTGGTTTGTTGCTGGAGGCAACTCGGTTGCAAGGGCGCGAGGCCGCTGTGGCCTGCCGCGCAGGCGCGGTCGAACAGCGCGCGGTTCATCCGGCTCGTCTGGCCAGCGATAAGGATTCAGGGTGGCAACGGCCTGCTTGGCGCCAGCCACGGTCTTGTTCGCCACCCTCCAGCTTCACCCGAACTGAGTCATGGCCATCGCAAGGCCGGCAACGTCGAGAACTACCTCCTGGCCAGCGATGGATCGCCTTGGTTGTGAAAGCCGCAATCAGGTTGGGTGAAGCTCCGTCCGCCTTTGCCACCCACGGCGTAGTTGCTGGGTCGGTGGCTGCAAGCCGGCTTGGTGTGCACACTGTCGAAGGCAAGCGGGTCACGTCGGCTCCCGAGCTTTTCGATGGTAGCAGGCACCGGTCCGCGCAGTACGCCAGCCGGATGCTCACGAATGTTCTCTCGGACGTCGCGAAGGATCCGGGCCAAACGAACCAGCAGCCGGGCGCGGCCGTGGGGCAGGTCACAGGCACTCCTGCTGCACTGCCCCGAGGCGCTGTGTCTGAGGCGGTTTGCCGCCTGTTCGGTGAGTTGCCCGGAGGACACTATCGCGTGGAGTGCGGACCTTAGGTTTCCCGGATGCAGGGGAAGGCACCCTGTCGATTGATTTTTCCATGCGCGTGCGTGTAGCATCCGGCCATGCAACTGGTTGTGTTCCTGTTTGCACTGGTGGCGTTGTCTTGGGGCCAGCTTGCCAGCGCCGCACTGCCTAACGGCAAACTCAACGTGCTGCTGATCATGTCGGATGACCTGCGGGACTTTGGCGGCGCGTTCACACGCGACATCGTCAAGACGCCGCATCTGGATCGCCTGGCGGCGCGAAGCGTGCGGTTCGAGTGCGCCTGCGCGCAGTATCCGGTGTGCAACCCCAGCCGCACCTCGATGCTGGTCGGCCTGCGCCCTGAACAGACACGCATCGTGAGCAACCAGCAGTTTTTCCGCGAGACCCTGCCGGACACGGTCACGTTCCCGCAGTTGCTCCGGCAGAATGGTTGGACGACGCGGTCGTTTGGAAAGATTCTGCACGCAGCGAACACGGGCGAGGCCATACGGGCACGGTGGCTTGACGTGGGCAAGACCTGGGACCATGCGGAGATACTCCCAGCCCAATCGCCGCATCGTCGCGGTGTGTTCCGCAACCTCACCGGCGGCAAACTCGGCTGGTGCGAGATTGGCATTTTGGACGGCCCGGAGGACGAACAGCCCGACGCCCGCACCGCTGCCGCTGCGATACGCTCCGTGGAAGAACTGAGCGCCGCCGGCAAGCCGTGGCTGATTGGGGTCGGTTTCCATCGCCCCCACGACCCATTTCATGTCCCCCGCAAGTATTTCGACCTTTACCCCAGGGAATTGCTCAAGCCTTATCTGGACCCGCCCGGCATCAGCAAAGCCGCGGCCTTGGCAATCCCTGCTGGCTGGCTGGCGGAGTTTGCGAAGTTCACCGACGATGAGCGGCGTGACTTTTTCCGCGCTTACCTAGCCGGCGTGTCGTTTATGGACGCGCAAGTGGGGCGGCTGCTCGATACGCTGGACCGTCTGAAGCTCTGGGACAACACGCTGGTCATCTTCCTCGGTGACCACGGTTATCACCTGGGCGAGCGAGGCTGGTGGAACAAAAACACGCTGTTCGACCGATCCTGTCGCACGCCGTTGCTGATCGCCGCTCCCGGGGTGAAGGGCGGCCAAACTTGCCGCGCGCCAGTCGAGCTAGTCGATTTGTATCCGACGATTGCGGATTTCTGCGGCGTCAAAGCCTCGCACGCCCTGGCTGGCCGGAGCTTGTGCCCGGAGCTTGCCGAGCCGGCGCGGCTGCGCACGGGCGCCGCGTTCACCCTCGTCACCCGCGGCCCGCAACGCTTCGGCCGCAGCGTCACCACCGGCCGCTGGCGTTTTACCCAGTGGAGTGACGGGACTGCTGAACTCTATGACCACGACGTGGACCCGGAGGAAACGCGCGACCTTTCCAGCGACCCGAAGCACACCCCCATCCTGGCAGAACTGAAGTCGAAACTCGCCGCGCTTCCACCTTGGCCACCGCTGGCGGCAAAATGAGCCCCAAGAAGCCTGGCGGTAAAACGAGCCCCAAGAAGAAATGCTGGCTCTGCCCCCGACCATGCACCTGAACAAAAGCCTTGGGCTGATCGCCCTGTCCGCCTGCTTCGGCTCCCGGCCCCACACGCCGCCGCGCTGGTCGAAGCGCCAAACACAAACCCGATTTGTTCCTTTAGACCTTGCCTCGGGCATCGGTCCTCCTGGCCTGCCCTCCTGCCGGGCCAGCCTCCAGACCGGCATCCAGCCCAAGAAGACTTGGCACAGGTAATGAACCATAGCTGTGGCGACAGGGACGGCAGATGCACTTGGGCGTCGGGTTGGTAAGGGGCGGCTCTTGGATGGCTAGGGGCCAAGAGGCGGGTTTCAGAACGTGGCTTGATTGAACACAAGAAGCTCAGAACCAAATGGAACACTCAACAACACGTATGACTCCTGCCGGGCCAGTGTTAGTTCGGCATGAAGGGCACAGCCCGCGTGAGCGCAGTGCGTGCGGCTGGCGGGACCGTCTCATCAGCCGTGAGGATGCCGGGGCATCGACGGCAGCTTGGGTTCACGCTGTGGACATCGACGGCGCCAAGCTGCATTTTCATAAGCGTTCGACCGAGCTTTATTACGTGCTGGACGGCGCCGGCAGCGTGGTGCTTGACGGCACGGAATATCCTGTGTCCAAGGGGTCTTTGGTCCACATTCCACCGGGCGTGGTGCATGGCGCCCGAGGTCGTATGCGGGTTTTGGTCATCGGCATCCCAGATATTGCCGAGGACGATTACTTTGAAGCGGCTCAAGGCGGCAATGAGCACAACAAGGCTTTGTGAAGGCTGCAGTCCTGCCGTTGGCAGACGCGGCTGAGCCAGGGCCTGTGCATTCGCTGGTCTGCCCAGTTGGGGAAGTCTCAGGAGAGCCCTAACTCCAAGGGCCACAGTCAAGCTGGGCGGCCTGCCCTCTTCTGGGGCCGAAGAAGCGGTGCTTGGCGTTAGCGGACGGCACTATCCCAACGATGGCCAGAAGCAGGTGGGAATCCGAACCGCAGGCTGAGGTCTGTCCCCGAGCAGGCAAGCGTAGATGATGGAGCAAACACCTGGTTCAGTTTCCTCAGGCTTGTGCCATGGCGTTTGGTGGGCTTGCAGAGCGGATGGAGGGTTGATGGGCTTTGTCAGCGCAAGCGCACCAACCGGCTGGCGTATTGAGCTTGGCGGTGGCGGTGGAGGAGTTGGCCTGGACCCGGCTCGACTCACCTGCGCTGTCGGTAGCCATTTGGGGGGTGGAGCGGCCACGGATCGAGCGATTTGAACGCAATCTCCTCCAAACTGCGCGTTGACCCGATAGGAATCGCTGTGGCACCCAAGCCGCAGCCCGATTTCTGCAATGGGGAGTCTGAAGACCCACAATCGGACTGCTGAGACAAATCCCGCGGGTAACCTCCGAGCCGCGCCCATCAATTGAGTCGGCAGCTTGGAAAGCCATCGGCTTGGGTTTCACCGCGCGGGTGAGAGCAATCTCCATGATGACGATTACCGAACGGCTGGTGGGTCGTCTCATCGATTTCGCTAAGCAGTGGCTTCACCTGAGTTATCCCGATAGCAACGATTGGGCTCCGCAAGCGCCGCGGCGGAGGTGTTCAGCAGCTCGTTGCTGGTGAACTGATATCTCTTGAAGAACCCCGGGGTCCGGATAAGCTCGCCCCTCACTAAGTCACGGACAGGAGCATAACGATGCATACGAAGTCAGCCGTGGATGTCGGTTCGATGTTGGTCGGCGTGGCCATTGGGCTCTTAAACCTGTCGGCAGCCGAGAGCGCCAAGCAGGAGTCAGCAGCAACGGCTGCAACCGCGCAGGCCAAGTCCCTGAACGATCTGCAGGAAGATTTCCTGAAACTGCGGTTCGGCCTGTTTATCCATTTCAACTTGGAAACCTTCAAAGGCGTTCAGTGGGTCTCTGGCTACCACAGCCCGGCGGAGTTTGACCCTGGCGGCAAGGTGGACACCGACGCTTGGGCCGATGCGGCCGTCTCTGCCGGCATGAAGTACGCTGTGCTGACGGCCAAACATGTCTCTGGATTTTGCCTGTGGGACAGCAAATACACGGCCTACGATGTGATGAATCCCGCCTGCCCGTACCAGCAGGACTTGGTGGCTCAGTTCATCAAGTCGTTCAAAAGCCGTGGTCTGAAAGTGGGGCTGTACTACTGCTGGCGCCATCCAAGGTTCAAGCCCGAGTTCAAGGTCTTGCCGCCCGAATGCGACCCGGCGACCCATGGCCTGCAAGACCAGATTGCTTTCCAAAAGAACCAGATTGCTGAGCTTCTCCAGAACTATCCGGATGTGTTCTACATCTGGAACGACGCGCTGGACCCGGAGATCATGTCCGCAGAGCAAGCGCGGGCCTTCTTTAGGGGATTGCGCGGGGACCTGCTTACCAGTGCGAATTGGTGGGACTGGGGCAAAAAGGGCACGCCTTATGCAGACATCGCCGTGAAAGAAATGCGGCACTTCCCCGAAACCAATGCCGCCCCGGGCGAAACTTGCTGGTGTCTGGAACAGGGTTGGTTCTGGCAGAAGGGCGCCCGGCCCATGACGGCCAAGCAGGTGGTGAATCTCCTCACCACGGCGAACCGGAGGAACTCGAATTTCCTGCTGAATGTGGGCCCGAACAAGCAGGGCCGATTCGAAGAAGCCAGCGTCCAGGTCCTGATGGAAGTGGGCAAGTTGTGGAAGCCGAATGCAGCTTCCAACGATCGCAATTGAAGTTGGCCGGTCACCGCTGTAGTCCATAGGCCCTGTGAGCGCGAACTTTGCCCGGACGTTCTTGCTTGCGACCCTGCTGGCCATCCACGGAAGTCTTGCCGGGGCGGATGAGACCAACACGCTCTCGCTGGCCGGCACCTGGCGGTTCCAGCTCGACCCGGAAAACGTCGGTGTCGAAAAGCGGTGGTTTGCCGAGAAATTGGACGACTCGGTGACCCTGCCCGGCACGACCGACACCAACCAGAAAGGCGTGTTCAAGGACGAACGGGCCGTGGATCGCCTTTCCCGCGTCTGGTACTGGAAAGGCCCTGCCTGGTATCAGCGCGAGGTGGTCATCCCCCAGTCCTGGCAGGGCAAGCGGATTACCCTGCTGCTGGAGCGGAGCAAGACCACGCGCGTGTGGGTGGACGACAAAGATTGTGGCGCCGAAGACACCCTCAGCGCTCCGCAAGTGTTCGACCTGACCGGCGCCCTCACGCCCGGCCCGCATACGATCACCGTGCTGGTGGACAACGCCAAACTGCCGCCCGTCGGCCCGTCCCACGCGGTGGACGAACGGACGCAGTCCAACTGGAACGGCATCGTCGGCCGGATCGAGCTGCGCGCCACCGATCGGGTCTGGCTCGAAGACGCGCAGGTCTATCCGGACGCCGCGGAGAAGCGGGCGCGTGTCCGGGTGGTGGTGGGCAACATCACGGGCCAGCCGGCAGCCGGCCAGCTCACCGCCCGTTGCACGAGCTACAACGTCGCCACGCCGACGGCGTTCCGTACGCAGTCGGTCGAGGTCCTGGCCACGGGACGACGCAGCGTCATCGAGTTCACCTACCAGCCCGGTGAGGCCGTGCCGCTGTGGGACGAATTCCACCCGGCTTTGTTGCGTTTGGAGCTGGAGCTGGCGACCAGCGCCGGCGGGCGGTCTTACACCGACGCGCGGGTGGTCAGCTTCGGGCTGCGCGATTTCAAAAAGGCGGGCCGGCGGCTCACCATCAATGGCCGGCCAGTCTTTCTGCGGGGCCGGATAGACTGTGCCAATTACCCGCTGACGGGCTATCCGCCGATGGACAAGGACAGTTGGCGCCGGATTCTCTCCATCATCAAGGACTGGGGCCTCAATCACGTCCGCTTTCATTCCTGGTGTCCGCCGGAGGCAGCCTTCGCCGCGGCCGACGAGCTGGGGGTGTATTTCCAGGTGGAACTGCCGAACAAGCGCAGCGCGTTCAAGGCGCCGGAAAGCCGCGAGGCGGCGCAGTGGAACGTGGATTATCTCGATCTGCCGGCCACCGGCGCCCACGTGTCGCTCTACGACTACGCCCGGCGCGAGGGCGAGCTGATCTTTCGGCACTTTGGCAACCACCCGTCCTTCGTCATGTTCACCCTCGGCAATGAGCTGGGCCGCAACCCGGCGATGTTCGAGCTGGTGGCCCGTTTCCGGGAGCGGGATCCGCGCCACCTCTACGCCCAAGGGGCCAACAACCTGCACTGGGCGCCGAGCTTCGCCCAGGGTGACGATTTCTGGGTCACCGCCAAGACGGGCAAAGACCTTCCCGTGCGCGGCGCGTTTTTCTCGGGAGATTATCCCTATGGCCACATTGACTACCGCCCGCCTTCGACTCTGGTGGATTACAGCCAGGCGATCAAGGACGTGCCGGCGCCCGTGATCAGTCACGAAATCGCCCAGTTCGAGGTGACGCCCGACTTTCGTGAAATCCCCAAATACACCGGCGTGCTCAAGGCCCGGAATCTGGAGATCTTCCGCCAGCGGTTGCAAGAGGCCAACATGCTGGATTTGGCGCACGACTTCATGCGGGCGTCCGGCGCCCTGGCCGCGATCTGTCAGCGTGAGGACATCGAGGCCGCCCTGCGCACGCCCGGCCTGGCCGGCTTTCAATGGCTCGATCTGCAGGATTTCCCCGGCCAGGGTACAGCCTTAGTCGGGATGTTGAACGTGTTCATGGAATCCAAAGGGATCATCGCCCCCGAGCAATGGCGGCAGTTCTGTTGCGAAACCGTCCCGCTGTTCCTGATGGAGAAGTACGCCTGGACCACCGACGAAACCTTCACGGGCGAGATCAAGGTCGCGCATTACGGCCCGGCGGACATCCGCGATGCCCGCCTGATCTGGACTGTCGGCGACAACGACGGGCCCGCGATTGCGTCCGGTGCGCTGGGACCGGTGACGATCCAGCAGGGCGAAGTGTTCCCCGTTGGCCGGATTCGTGCGCCCTTGGGCCAGGTCAAAGCGCCCAGGAAGTTGCGGCTCACGCTGGCCATCCAAGGAAGCCCTTACCGGAACAGTTACGACCTCTGGGTCTATCCGCCGAAGGTTGATGTGACCCCGCCGGCCAACGTGATGGTCACCGACCGCCTTGATGCGGCGGCGCAGGACCATCTGCGCCGCGGGGGCAGGGTGCTGCTGTTCCCCCGGGCTGACGAACTCAAGCGCTGCGTGAAAGGCGCGTTCGCAACGGACTTCTGGTGCTGGCCGATGTTCGCCAAAGCCGCCCAACAGCGCAAACTGGAGCCGCCGCCCGGCACGCAGGGCTTCCTCTGTGATCCCCGCCATCCGGCGCTGGCGGCGTTTCCCACCGAATTTCACAGCAACTGGCAATGGTGGCACATCGTCAAAAACTCGCGGCCGATCATCTTGGACGAAACCCCAGCGGACTATCGCCCCATCGTCCACGTCATTGACAACTTCGCCCGGAATCACAAGCTCGGCCTGCTGTTTGAAACCAAGGTTGGCCCGGGCAAACTGCTGGTTTGCGCCAGCAACCTGCCGGCCCTGCAGGCCCATCCCGAGGCGCGTCAACTCTTGCACAGCCTTCTTCGGTATGTCGCTTCCCCGGCCTTTGCGCCAACGGCGGAGCTGGACCGCCAGCTCCTCGGCAAACTGCTTCCCGGCTCCGCCAGGGACAATTGAGACACACTACCTTGGGGCTTGGGCGGGTCATTTTGGGTATTGCCAACCGGCCGGCTTAAGATAAGATGAGCGGTCCGTTCGCCCGGAACAGGTGGCGGCGGGGATGTTCGAAAGCGGATTTTTTGGCGATGCCAACGATTAATCAATTGGTCCGGAAAGGACGGCAGAAGCTACGGCGCAAGTGCAAAGCACCGGCGCTGGAGGGTTCGCCGTTTCGGCGTGGGGTGTGCCTGCAGGTAATGACGCGCACGCCCAAGAAGCCCAATTCGGCCCTGCGGAAGGTTGCCAAGGTGCGGCTGACCAACGGGCACGAGGTGATTGCCTACATCCCTGATGAGGGGCACAACCTGCAGGAACACTCCATTGTGCTGGTGCGGGGCGGCCGGGTAAAGGATTTGCCGGGCGTGCGGTACCACATCGTCCGTGGCACCTTGGATGCCCAAGGGGTGGAAAAACGCCGAGTGAGCCGATCCAAATACGGCGTCAAACGACCCAAGGATGGCGCCAAGCCCGCGGCAGCGGCCGCACCGGCTGCCTAAGCGCCGTAGCCCTATTGAAGTGGTGAGCAATTGATTCTCTCATGGCCCGACGACGCAGAGCAGTCAAAAGACCGTTGGCCGAGGACCTGAAGTATCACAGCACGCTGGTCACTCGGCTGATCAACACCGTCATGGAGCGAGGCAAGAAAAGCCTGGCCCAGCGGCTGGTGTATAATGCCTTTGACCAGATCTTGGCCAAGCACCCCAGCGCCAACCCCTTGGAGATCTTGCAGCGGGCGGTGGACAACGTGAAACCGCGTTTGGAAGTGAAACCGCGGCGAGTCGGCGGCGCCACCTACCAGGTGCCGGTCGAGGTGCCGCCGGACCGGCAAGTGTCGTTGGCGGTGCGGTGGTTGGTGGACTTTGCCGATGCGCGCAAAGGCATGCCGATGAGCAAGGCGCTGGCGGCTGAGATTCTGGATGCTTACCATGGCCAAGGCAGCGCCATCCACAAACGCGACGAAGTCCACCGCATGGCGCAGGCCAACAAGGCCTTTGCCCATTTCCGCTGGTAGTCTGAAGTGAAGTCAGACGCTCCGAGGGCGCCCAGCCCACGGAGCGTTTTTGTTCAGCCGATGTCAGCCAATCCCACAGTCAATTCGCCGCACCGACCTTACCCGCTGGAACGGACGCGCAACATCGGGATTGCCGCGCATATTGATGCGGGCAAGACCACCACCACCGAGCGGATCCTCTTTTACACCGGGTTGATCCATCGGATGGGCGACGTCGATGACGGCAACACCGTCACCGACTTTATGGAACAGGAGCGGGAACGGGGCATCACCATCACCTCGGCGGCCATCACCTGTTACTGGACGCCCAAGGCCGAGGGATTGGCCAAGTTGTTCATCGGCCAGCCCCACCGCATCAATATTATCGATACGCCGGGCCACGTGGATTTTACCGCCGAGGTCGAGCGCTGTTTGCGGGTGTTGGACGGGGCCATAGCCATCTTTTGCGGCGTAGCCGGTGTGCAGCCCCAGTCCGAGACGGTCTGGCGCCAAGCCACCAAATACCGCGTGCCCCGCATCGCCTTTGTCAACAAGATGGACCGGGTGGGGGCCAACTTCGAGAAAGCCCTGGAGGAGATGCGCACCAAGCTCAACGCGTATGCGTGGCCGGTGTACCTGCCCTTGGGCAAAGAAGATCAGTTCCAGGGCGTCATCGACGTGATTAACCAGAAGGCCATCGTGTATGACCCCGCTGACGAAGAAGGGTCCACTTACCACATCACCGAGGTGCCTCCGGCCTACCAAGCCCAAGCGCGCCAGGCCCTGACGGACCTCATCCACGCTGTAGCTGAGAAAGACGACCAGGTGGCTGAGTTGGTGTTGGCCGACCAGCCGGTGGATCCGTTGATTTTGAAACAGGCGATCCGGCGCTTGACGTGCAAGTTGGAGATGGTGCCGGTGCTGTGCGGGTCGGCCTTCCGCAAGCGGGCGGTCCAACCGCTCATCGATGCTATCGTGGACTACTTGCCCTCGCCGCTGGATGTGGCCCAGCCCATCGGCCAAGCCCCCGGCACGGGCGAACCAGTCGAGGTGCGGTGCAGTGATCACGCCCCATTCTGCGCGCTGGCGTTCAAGCTCTGGAATGACCTGTATATGGGGAAGCTGGTCTTTTTCCGTGTGTATTCCGGCCAGCTCAAACGGGGCGATTCCATTTACAACCCCCGCACACGCCGGCGCGAGCGAGTCAGCCGCGTCATGATGATGCAGGCGGATAAACGCCTGGATGTGGAGGTGACGTATTCGGGCGACATTGCGGCGTTGGTGGGTGTCAAGAACATCACCACCGGCGACACGCTCTGTGACGAGAACTTTCCGGTGTTGTTGGAACCGCCCACCTTCCCCGAGCCGGTCCTGAGCATGGCCGTCGAACCCAAGACCCAAGCCGACCGCGACAAACTGAGTCTGGGCCTGCAGCGGTTGGCCGAGGAGGATCCGACCTTCCGCGTTTACACCGATCCCGAGACCGGCCAGTTGATCATCGCCGGCATGGGCGAGCTGCACTTAGAGATCATTCGCGACCGATTGGTGCGCGAGTTCAAGGTGGAGGCCAACGCTGGCCCGCCCCAGATTGCCTACCGCGAAACAGTCACTCTGCCGGCTGACGGCGAAGGCAAGTTTATCCGGCAAACCGGTGGCCGCGGCCAATACGGCCATGTGCTGATCAAGCTTGCCCCCAATGCCCGCGGCAAAGGGATCGAGATTGAGGACCAGATCAAAGGCGGGGCCATTCCCAAGGAATACATCCCCGCCATCGAAACCGGGTTGCGCGAGGCCATCGCCGGCGGAGTCTTGGCCGGCTACCCGATGGTGGACCTGAAAATTCAGATTGTGGACGGCTCGTATCACGAGGTGGACTCTAGCGAGCTGGCCTTCCGGATGGCGGCCATCTTCGCCTTCAAAGACGCCGCCCGAAAGGCTAACCCCATCCTGCTGGAGCCCATCATGAAGGTCGAAGTTACCACCCCTGAGGAATACCAAGGCGACTTGCTGGGCGACCTGAACCGGCGCCGAGGCAAGATCACCGGGATCGAGGTCAGGGAAAACGTGGCGGTGCTTAAAGCCGAGGTGCCTCTGGCCGAGATGTTTGGCTACGCCACCGCAATCCGGTCCCTGTCCAAGGGCCGAGCTGCTTACAGCATGGAACCGCTCCGGTTTGATCCGGTGCCCCCGAGCATACTTGCCAATCTGTTGGATTCTGCTATACCAATGGCCGCAGCGCGCGCATAGGGCGCTGAGGACCTGTTTTTTGATATGCCTGGACAACGTATTCGCATCCGATTGAAGGCTTACGACCACCGGGTCATCGACGCGTCGGCCCGCGACATTGTCGAGACGGTCAAACGCACCGGGGCCCGGGTGGCTGGGCCCATTCCGTTACCCACGCGGATCGAGCGGTTTACCGTCCTCCGCTCCCCTCACGCCGACAAAAAGTCGCAGGAAACCTTCGAACAACGCACACACAAGCGGCTGATCGACATCATCGAGCCCACGGGCAAAACCGTCGATGAACTCAAAAAACTGAATCTGCCCGCTGGCGTGGACATCACCATCAAGATCTGACCCGCAATCCCTATGCCCATTTGCAACCACCTGCCCACGCTTTGACGCTTATGCCCATCGGATTGATTGGAAAGAAACTCGGTCACACCCGCGTCTATGATGCCCAAGGCAACATCACGCCGGTGACCGTCATCTTGGCCGGCCCGAATCGGGTCCTGCAAATCCGCACCCCCGACAAGGACAAATACAGTGCGGTCCAGCTAGCCTTTGGCGACCAGAAACCGCAGCGGTTGACCAAGGCCGAGCTGGGGCACCTAGTCCGGTGGGGTGCGTTGGACCCGGAGCAGGCCAAGAAAGCCTATGACAAGGCGCCCAAGGGCCAAAAGAAGCCCCTAACTGCAGTGGCTTTCATCCGCGAGTTTCGCGACTTTTCACTCGACGTAAAGCCGGGCGATCTGTTAGGCGCCTCGATTTTTGCTCCAGGCGACTACGTGGATGTGACCGGCATCACTAAAGGCCGCGGCTTCGAGGGCGTAGTCAAGCGCCACGGCTTTGCCGGCGGCGATGCCAGCCACGGCGCCAAAGGGTGGCACCGCCGCAGTGGAGCTATCGGCTGCCGGTTGTTCCCAGGCCACGTCAACCGCGGCATGCGCATGCCCGGCCACATGGGTCAAGTGCGTCGCACCGTGCAGAATCTCCAAGTGGTCCAGGTGCGCGAACAGGACAACTTGCTGTTGATCAAAGGTTCGGTGCCCGGAGCCGAAGGCGATTACGTCATCATCCGCGAAGCCAAGAAACTGAGTCGGGCACGCGTAGCTGAACTGAAACGTCAGGCTGAAGAGCGGGCCAAAGCCGCCGCAGCCAAAGGCAAAGGCGCCGCCAAGACACCGCCCAAGAAGTAATGCACCATGAAACTGACCGTTAAAGACCTATCCGGCCAGGACCAAGGCGAGTTGGAGGTGACGTTTCCATTGGTTGAAGGCGCCAAAGGCACCCACGCTGTCCACGAGACGGTGGTCGCCTATCTGGCCAACCAACGATCCGGCACCGCATGCACCAAAACTCGAGGCGAAGTAGCCGGCACCGGCAAGAAGCCCTGGCGCCAAAAAGGCACCGGCCGCGCCCGCGCAGGCTCGTTCCAATCTCCCCTGTGGGTGGGCGGCGGCGTGGTCTTCGGCCCCAAACCACGCGACTTCAGCAAAAAGGTCAATCGCAAAACCAAAGAACTAGCCTTGCGCAAGGCAATGACCGAACGACTCAAGGCCGGCGATGTGTTGGTGGTCAACCACCTCAGCCTCGATAAGCCCAAGACCAAAGGGTTCGTTCAGATCCTTCAGAACCTCGGGTTGCAAGGTACCACCCTGGTTGTGACCGATCAACCTGAGCGGAACTTGCTGTTGGCTTCACGCAACCTCCAGCAGGTCGAGCTCACCACAAGCGCCAACCTCAATGCCTATCAGGTCCTGCGCCCTGATAAGCTGCTGTTTACCCAAGCGGCTTTCCAACAGCTCCAACAACGGCTCTCGGCCTCATCCAACTCATGAAACCCTTCGAGATCATTAAAACCGCGCGCCTGACCGAAAAGGCCACCCGGCTGGCCACTCATCCGGTCCCGGTCCGTAAAACAGCCAAGACCACCGATAAGACCCGGCCACTGAACCAATACGTGTTCATGGCCGATCCGCGCGCCAACAAGTTCCAAATCAAAAAAGCGATCGAGGAGCTGTTCAAGGTCAAGGTCCTCAAGGTCAACACCATGAACGTGCGGGGCAAACTCCGTCGCCAACGCACCACCCAAGCCGGCAAAGACCCCGATTGGAAAAAGGCCATCGTCACCCTCCGGCCCGAAGACAAGATCATCTTGACCTAAAACAGCCCGGCGCACAGCTCGGTTCCTACAGCACTGCGCGCCCACCGTAGCCCGGGGACGGCCGGGCCAAGGTGCGCCTCCAGAGCCGCCGCCGGCGATGCCGGCGCCTGAGGAGCAGATCAACCAGACGGATCCGGACGCGCGGCTGATGCGCAAGAACCAGCGTGAGGGCTACAGCCAGAGCTACAACGCGCAGGTGGTGGTGGATGCCGAAGGCAGCCAGTTGATGGTGGGCCAGCGGGTCAGCGACAGTGCCACCGACGTAGGCCAGTTGGAGCCGGATGTGCAGAGCATTCCCCAAGGGCTGGGTCAGCCCACGGCGGTGCTGGCCGACTGCGGGCATGCGCCCAAGGCGGACTTTCAACGACTGGGGCGGGAGCGACCGGGACTGGAGCTGGATGTGAGTGTGTATCGGGAAGACGCGCACGCTCAGCGGCGCTACGACTGTCGACCGCTGGACAAGGTCAAGAACCCCCGGAGGCTGAGGGATCCAGCGTTGGTGGCGATGGCCGAGAAACTGACGCGACCTGAGGGTCGAGCGCTTGACCGGAGACGGGGCTGCACCGGGGAGCCGGTGTTTGGGGTGATGAAGGCGGTGCTGGGGTTTGGGCAATTGCTGCTGCGGGGCCTGAAGAAAGTCGGTGGGGAATGGGCCTTGGTGTGTCTGGCCTACAATGTGAAGCGGCTGCATCGGCTGGGCGCGGGGCTGGGCCTGGCCGGGGCAGGCTAAAAGAAGCGGGGGGGCGGACTGAACTCTGGGGACTTTGGCCGCCGAACGCCTCGGTGAGGCAGCCGGAACTGCCGTGTTGATCAGGCTGCCCGGTTCCCGAAAATTGGTTAATCCCAACTGTCTGAATCGCTGAAAAGTCCTACCTCACTGGAGCTGTGAGCTAAGTCCGACAGACTCCTAAGGCAGGCGTTTGATCGCGATGTTGCGGAACATCACCGGGTCGTTATGCCCAGCAAAGCCGAAATGGCCCCAAGTCCGGTCTTTGCCCGGATGCGGGTGACCACCCATGAAGTCGGTTACCTTACTCAGATCGCAATTGAGGATGACGGTGCCGTTGAGCTCAACCTTGATGGTCGAGCCGATCACGGTGACTTCCTGGTAGTTCCACTGGCCGATGGGCCGTTGGTAGCCACGGGCGGCAGCCACCATGCCGTAGGCTGAGCCGTGAGCCTGGCGTGGGTCGATGGGGCCGCGCACCTTCTCGTAATTATCGTCCAGCACTTGCAGTTCGCACATGCCTTCGTAGGCGGTGTCGCCTCGACCAGGGTAGCGGATAGCCAGACCATTGTTACCACCGGGTGGCAGCTTGAATTCCAACCGCACGATGAAGTTGGTGTAGAGCGCACGCGTATAAATGGTGCCCCCTTTGCCTGGCTTACACACCATAGCGCCGTCGCGCACCTCGTAATTATCGATCGGGCCTGCCCAGCCTTCGAAGTCTCGGCCGTTAAAGATCAGCTCGAATCCCTCAGGATCAGTCCCGCGCAACAGGCGGTTGGCTTCCTCAGCCGGTATTTCCCGCAGAAAAATGTTGCGCCACCGGATTTCCCCGCCGTGCGTTTGGAGCTGGATGGGCCCTTCGGGCGGGATGGGCTGTTTGCGGTCGAAGTAATTCTCCATGATCGCATTGTCCACCACCAACTGGTCGTTGAGCCACACCCAAGTGCGCGCGCCCAATTGCCGGATGCGGAAGTGGTTCCACTGCCCAAACGGTTTGTCCGCCCGCACCAACGGATCCTTGCCAGGTGCACCCGGCGAGTTGTTCCACAGGCCACCCGAGCCTTTGGCAGCGCCCAAGGGGAACTTGGCCGGGTCAGTCCAATCCCAGATTTGCACCTGAGGACAGCCTTTGAGGTAAATGCCGCTGTCGGCTTTGGGCACGGTCTTGTAATCCACCAACAGCTCGAAATCGCGGTAATTCTTCTCGGTGGTCAGGTAAAGGCCCTGACCATCGTTGACCAGCTCGCCGTTCTCGACTCGCCAGTGTTTGCGGATGTCTTCCAAGCTGGCCAGTCGCTTGGCTTGAAGGGCCTCGGGCGACAAGGCCATCCATTTGCGTGGGTCTTCAGTGCCGGCTCCCCACCAGCCGGTCAGATCCTTGCCATTGAATAGGGCCACAAAACCCGGGGGCGGCTGCACCTCCTGGCCCCCGCACAGTTCAACGTTCAACTCAATCAAACCAGCTAGTCCCACCCAAAATACCCAGCGATGTGCTTTCATGACCGATTACGATGTTGTTGCTTGCGTTGCCGGCGGACTACCATACCGCTCTGGCCAGCCGCATGCCAAGCGCCCATTGACGGCGCAAGGCGGGTGCGTCGGGCAAAGCCACAGGCCTTGCGGAAACGGATGCTGGCCGCTGGGGTTTCAGAAAGACCTGCCGGGGGCCGCCGGCGCCGCGCTCGCGGGCCGGCGGCCCCCAGGTTCAGAACTCCTGATGTCATGGAATTTTGTTTAACCCAACGGGCTCGTAAACTAGCCGGAGGTTCGTGCCAGGAGAAACCGTCTCCGGGGCGGCAACTCCGCACACAGATGTTCCAACGCCCCGTCGTGAATCCCACTGCTGAGCTGGTGGATCCGCACCGTCAGCGTCCCCTGCACTGGATCCGGACATAGATCCGCCGCGCTGGTTAAGACCTGCCGCACCAACGCCCGCGCATCCTCAGCTCGCGCCAGCTTCTCCCGCACCAACGCCACCAGGGCGGTCTCCGCCGGATAGGCAATCAGCTTGATCGTATCGACAAAGTGTTTCTTGGCAGTCGCCAACTGGCTGAACCAATCCTGCTGCGGCAGGTCTTTCAAGCTCAAGTGCCGTTGGGTGCGCTGCCGCTGCGGTTGAAGCTCGTTTAACTGCTACTGCTTGTGGTGGATGTGCTCCAATAGCCGCCCCTTGCCCTGCTCATACTCAGCAGCCTGGTCCGAGTCGCTCTGAGCCGGCAGGCTCATGGCCCCAAACTGAGCCTGTAGCCGCACCAGCTCAGCCTGCGTCCGCCGCACCGCCTGGTCCAGCCGCCGCTTCCATCCAGTTCTGCGCCAAGCGGCTACTCCACTGCCGCACCCGCTGCCCCTGCCTGCACACCAACCCAGTTTCTCCCGAAGCGTCCGCACCCCCGGCATCTGATCCAACTCCAGGAACCGCCCCCACTCCCCAGGCGGCTCATACCGCAGCGCCCCCATCGACGGCACCCGGGCCAGCGCTAAAAACGCCACCGCCAAAAACACACTCTCCAACGGATAATACCCCGGCGGCAACCTGGAGTAGGTTCGGCTGTGCCGCACCAGCCCC